>OFCY01000033.1_pt1 | contig 30795 bp, 36 predicted proteins | sample 1520981 | NCBI WGS metagenome assembly OFCY01 (sample SAMEA2532533, study PRJEB24079) | metagenome
GCACCAATGTCGGCAGCTTCTCGCCGGGCAGATAGTCCTGGAATCCGTGCACGGTCAGCCCGGAGGTATGCGACAGCAGCATGCGCATCGTCAACGTGGGATTGCGGATGCCTGGGGCTTCCGGGATCCGCCACGACGTCATGTAGCGATTGACGTCGCGATCCAGATCGATCCTGTCCTGCGCGACCAGTTGCAGCGACGTCGCCGCCGCGACCACCTTGCTGACCGAACCCACCGAGAACAGCGTGTCCGCATCCACCGCCTCCGGGGTGCCGGCTTCGCGCACGCCGAAGCCGGCGGCGTAAACCACCTCGCCATTCCTCAGCACCGCCACGGCCACGCCGGGCACCTTGTAATGCGCCATGCGCTCCTGCAACGACCAGCGCGGCAACGGTTCGCCCGCCTTGAGCAGGCTGGGACGCAGGCCCTGCGCCAGCGCGGCTTCCAGCGACGCGGTGCCGCCGTCGGCGGGCGCCTGTGCAGCGGCCATGCCCATCACGCCCGTCAGCATCAGTGCGGACAGCACGCGGGCGAGTTTCCTGTTTTTCTATCGTTCAATCCTCCGTTGATTCTCTTGGCGACCGATGTCGTCGCGTGGGTCTTTCAGACACGGCACCGCCCGTGCCGTCACGGGCTTCGCGACAGCGGAGAGGTTCTGCATCCATCCTCGCGCGCGGCTCCTGCACGGAAGCCGCGCGTTCTTCAGCGTCCGGCGGACGCGCCCCGCTCCAGCAGATAGGCGCGCACCGCCGGATCGCTGGCCTGGTTCAGCGGGGTGCGCCAGCGTCCCAGCCAGCCATCGGCTTCCACGCCCAGATTGACGTCGGCGCCCCGTCCGACGAGATAGCGGACGGTCGGCAGATGGCCAGCGCGGGCGGCGTTGATGAGCGGCGTTTCGTCGTAGGTCACCACCCGGTTCACGTCGGCACCGGCAGCTACCAGGTGCTCCACGATCGGCTGCACGCCCAGGCGCGAAGCGACGATCAGCGGATTGCCTTCGCCGAGCGACGCACGGTTCGGATCCGCCCCGAGTTTCAGCAGTGCATCGACGGTACCCAAGTCCCGCGAGCGTACCGCCTGGATCAGCGCCGTGCCGTCGTTGAGCACGCGCGCATTCACGTCGGCGCCGCCCTGGACGAGCGCGCGCACCGTTTCCCGATCACCGCCGCGGGCAGCTGCGAGCAAGGCGGTGACCCGTGCGTCGGGTTCGGCGATGCGCTCGCCGGGCATCTCCAGGCGGGGCGCGGCGGCCACCGCCAGACCGGTGCAGGCAACCAGCAGGGCGACGCTCAGCACCATCGCGCCGCGGCGCCGCGCGGGGCCGAGTGCTCGCATCCTCCCGGATCAGTCCGTCGATGCGTTGTTCAAGACTGCTGCGTTGCGCGACCATGCCGACCGCGAGCCATTCGCGCTGCTCGCCCAGATTCAGCATGGCCTCGGCGCTGGCCAGCAGCGAATCGGCATAGTCGGTCGGCGCGTCGCAATCGCGCGCGGCACGCGCGTCGCAGGCCATCTCCCGTGCCAGTTCCAGGCGCGCGTTGATCGCGCGCAGGAAGGGATTCCACCAGAACAACGCCAGCGCGCCGCGCAATGCGGCGGCCGACCAGAGATCGCCGCGACGGATATGCGCGATCTCGTGGCGCAGCACATCGCGCAGTGCGTCCGGCGCCAGGCTTTCCGCCAGACCGCGCGGAACCAGAATGGCCGGTCGAAACAATCCGACCGCCATCGGACCGTCGGCGACGGTGGTGCCGATGCGCGTGTTCCGGGGCAGGACATCGACCAGCGTCGCTTCCAGCCTGGGCGCGGGCTGCGCGACGCGACGCAGGCGACGCGTCTCCCGCCATCCCTCGAACAGGCGCATCCACTGCCACAGCAGACCGAGCCCCCACGCCAGCACCAGCACCGTCGAGAACGAGCGCGGGATCTCCAGATACATCATGTCGGGACGCTGTCCCGCCTCGTATACCGCTTCATCCACGCGTGCGCCTTCTCCAGGCAGCACGACGATCGGCTCGGACTCGGCGACCGGCGCCGGCAGCGTGGTCGCCCAATCGGGAAGGAACGAAGCGAACGGCAATGCCACCGCCAGCGCGAACACCGCCAGCAGCAGCCATGATCGGCGTTCGGCGCCGAGCGTGCGCAGGCGCATCAGCCACACTGCAATACCGAACAGCACGATGCTCGACAGCAGATGCCGGACCGCGAAAGCCAGCACCATCTCGACGATGTTCATTTGCGCCCCCTGGCCCGGGCGTCGTTGACCTTGTTCCGGAGTGCCCTGATTTCCTCACGGCCGATGTCGTGGTCCTGCAGCAGATGCTGCGCCAGCAGGTTCGGCGAGCCTTCGAAGAACTGCGACAGCAGATGATCCAGCGCCTGCTGGCGGGCCTCTTCCCGGGTGATTGCCGCCCGGTAGATGAAGGCGCGCCCTTCCTGGCGATGGCTGACGAAACTCTTCTTGCCGAGGATGTTGAACATCGTCAGCACCGTCGTGTAAGCCACGGGTTTCTGCTTCGACAGTTCGTCCGCGACCTCGCGGACCGAAGCCTCGCCCCGCTCCCACAACACCTCCAGAATCGCCTGCTCGGATTTCGTCAGCGTGGGTGAAGCGGGCCTGGCCATGCCGAACCTACTTGTTAACTAGTTGGCGGATGAAATCATGGGCCGCGAGGGCTGTCAACTAATTAATAAGTAGGTTCGTCATGGCCTGGGCCGGAACCGCTGACATCCCGCCCATCAATCGAGGGTGCCCGGGGCCGGCACTCATGGCGCGGGGAGGAACGACGCCGGGCATCCCGGGTGCGTCAGGCCCCCTTGTTCTTCTCGTCCCAGGGCATGGGTTCCCACAACTCCACCTTGTTGCCATCGGGATCCATGATCCAGGCGAACTTGCCGTTCTCGTGCGATTCCGGACCGCCGGCGATCCGCACCTCGGCCGCACGCAGCTGCACGAGCAGTTCATCCAGGTTGTCGACCCGGTAATTGATCATGAAGGACGATTCGCTCGGGCTGAACCACTGGCTGTCCCGCTGGGCGAGATGCCACACCGTCAGTCCGCCGTCCTCGGCCTTGTTGTTAGGCCAGCGCAGCACGGCGCCGCCCCAGGACTCCAGCGGCATGCCCAGGTGTTTCTCGTACCAGGCGGCCAGCGCGGCGCTGTCGCCCTTGCATTTCAGGAAGACGCCGCCGATTCCGGTAATCCTTGCCATCTTCTCCCCCGAATGGTCCTGTCCCTGATCGAGCCAATCTCAATCACCGGACGCCGCGGAATGCTCGGGCGGCAGGCGGCGCGAGTCAACTACGCGTTCGTGGTTCTTGTCGGCGCTATCCCGCCACGCCCGCTCTGCCAACGGCGCGGACGAACCGTCTTGCTCGGCCGCACCCCCGGGATGCCATTCAAACGATCCCGCGCTGCTTCAGCAGTGCCTGCTCGTCGCCGGATACCCAGCCGAATACCTTCCCGATGCCGTCCAGCACCTGCACCAGATAGTGGACCTCGAAGTCCACCGCCGTCTCGGCCAGATCATGCCGGGCATAGGTGGCCGTCCAGGCGACATGCGCGACGCAGTGATGTTCGTCGATGGGCGAGATGCGAATGCCCCGGATGCGCATCGACCGGGTACCGATATCCCGGTAATGCGCATATCCCTGCGCCATGACCTGCCTGAGCTGATCGTCGTTGCTGCCGGATTTGACACCGGCCGGCGATGCGGCGATGAAGTCCGAGGCATACAGGGCGGCGACCTCCGCCATGTCCACCTCGCCGGCAAGCGCCTGACCGAAGAGGCGCTCGTAACGTTCGAACAGTTGTCTCACCGCGGTGTCCATGAAACATCCTCCAATCGCTGCGTCCGGGGGATTCATCACTCCGACCGGCCCGTCGACTCCCGGTCCCGCGTGTATGTCCGCGTGGTCGGGAAGACCGGCAGCCAAGCCTCACGACGAACGGTCCAGCACTCATAGGTCGGCATCAGCTGGTCCGGCGCGTCCATCGCGCCCAGGTGCAGTTCGATTTCGTCACCGCTGCGGGCGAATACCGAAGAACCGCAACGGGGACAGAAATGCCGCCCGGCGTAGTCGCGGGTTTCGCCCTCGATGGTCACCGCCTCCTGCGGGAACATCGCCGCCGCAAAGAACAGCGCGCCGTGGTGCTTGCGGCAATCCAGGCAATGGCAGATGCCGACCCGATAGGGACGTCCCGACGCCACCAGCCTGACGTCGCCACACAGGCAGCCGGCAGTGAATCGCTCCATCGGCACATTTCCTCGCATCGGTCGGCCTGCCTTTTTACAACATCCGGTGTTCAGTCCACGTGCCCGGCCCTTTCACGGCGGCACGATTCGCCACGCTTTTCCGCATTTGCGGTGTAGTGAAACCGGCCAGACCGATGTTATGTTCGCCGGGCCGCCAATCCAGGATGGACGCCATGCCCGCAGTTGCAAGACTCGCTCTCCTTCTCGGCATCTCCCTGTTCGCACCGCACGCGCTCGCCAGTTCGCCGATTTCCGAAACCGGCGAACTGCAAGGCGCGCCGTGGCGCATCGATGTTCCGAACAACTGGAACGGCGAACTGGTCATGCTGGCGCATGGATTCGAGCCGGTGGGGACGCCGCGCTCGTCCGCCTGGCCCGCGAACGAGGCCACGCCCGCATTGCTCGGCGCCGGCTACGCCGTGGCGCAAAGCGGTTACCGCACGCAGGGCTGGGCGGTCGCTGACGCGGTCGCGGATACCGAACGCCTGCGCCAGGATTTTATAACCGGCATCCGGACACCCGGCGCGCCTGGATTCTCGGCTTCTCGATGGGTGGTGCGATCGCGATCGCCAGCCTGGAACGGCAGCCTGATCATTACGCTGGCGGGGTTGCGCTGTGTGGGGGTAACTTACCGGTTGACGTGCTGGCCAGCGACCTGCTGACCACGCTGGTGGCCTTCGACTACTTCTTCCCGAAAGCGGAAGGATTGCCGGCGGACGGCCTCGCCTCGCCGGCGGCGGCCGCGCTTCCCCAGATGCAGCTCCATCAAGGCATCGCGACGGCGCTGCAAACGCAGCCGGAGGCGGCACAACGACTGGCCACCCGGCCTGGAAGTGACGCCCGAAGAACTGCCGGGCGTGATCAGCCTGCATGCACTGGTGTTTCATGACATGGCCAGGCGATACGGCGGCATGCCGGTCGGAAACCAGGACACGGTCTACGCCGGATTCGGCGATGACGCCGCCTTCAATGCCGGCGTGAAGCGCTATCCGGCGGTTCCGGCGGTCAGCACCAGGTTCGCCGATGAACTGGCATTGACCGGCGCGCTGAAGCGACCGCTGGTGATCCAGTTCAATCACCGCGATCCGACCATCGTGCCGCGCATGCAAGGCGTCTATCCGCAACTGGCGGCCAAGGCGGGTGCGACGCCGCTGCCCACGGTGCTGCCATCGGCCGGCGAAGGACACTGCGGCTTCTCCGACGAGCAGACCGTCGCCGCTCTGAAAGCGGTGGCCGACAAAGCCGATGCGGCATCGGCGCCTTGATCCCCGGCGGATGGGCGGCTCATGATCATCTCCCGCAAGCTCGCCCTTTCACTTGGCCTCGCCGCCGTCGCCGCCATCCTCGCGCAACAGGCGTTCAACAGTTTTTCCTGCTACCACCATTCGTTGCTCGACTACCTGGGCGCGGTGGGCATCTTCCTGTTGATCCCGCTGCTTCCCGCGCTGGTATCCCTGCTGACCGCCAATCCGCTGCGCGCGGTGGGCGCGTGCCTGCTGCTTTCGCCCTGGTTGTGGTTCGCCTACTACACCGACTGTGTCGCTCCCTACGCCGGCGGTGGGGCATCCCTGATCTACGTGGCCGTGCTGCTGTGGGGAACGCCATGCGCGCTGCTGGGCGCATTGATGACCGGCCCGATACTGCGGCTCGCGGGCGTGAAGGTCGCCCCCGCTGGCGGCCGCGACGACGAACGGTGACCTGGGGCGTCGTGCCCGCGCGTTCTTCCCAGCGACGGCAGCGATAGCCGCCGTTCCCGCGCGCATCGGCCCGCCTCATCCCGCCACGAGTACGCGCGGCCCGTGTACATCACCGCCACATGGAGCGTGTCATGCCACAGATCACCCGCATCGAACTCCACCTGGAAACCGGCGAGCAAAGCGGCGCCGGCACCGACGGGGACGTCTATCTCGGCCTGTGCGGTCGCGAGTTCTACATCGACTCCTCGAAAGACGATTTCGAAAGAGGTGCGTCGCGAACCTACATCTTCGGCGACAGCAACAGCGACCGGAATGTCCAGCACCCGGACCTCAACGATCCCAACTCGCACTATCTGGAGACCGAGAATCTGGAGAAATTCCCGGTCTATATCCGCTTCCAGCCCCACGCGGGAAATCCGCGCGCCGATCGCTGGCAACTGGAACGCGCGGATGTCTATCTGAATGGTTCGGACGTGTACGACTGGACCACATTCGGCATCATCCGGGGCGTTGGCATCTGGCTGGGCATACCATGCGGGACTGGTGGTGCACATGGCCAGGCACATCGATCCGGTGCCGCCACAACCGCCGGCGAAGGGCGAACTGGCGTCCTGACGTTTCGCGTTTCAGCGGGAGGCGCGAAAAGTCCGCTCCCTGCTTCCGTGCCGCGTCGACAACATGATGCTCCGCAGATCTCCGGGACGTGACCCATGGCCACGTCCCGAACCTCACCGATATGGCCCCGGTCCGTTCCAGACCAGTTCGCCCTGCTTGTAGACCCGCAGCATGTTGACGGCCTGGCGGGCGTCGCCGACGGCTTTCATTTCCGGCGCGTCCGGATCCAGCGCGCGGCATTTGCCCGAGCCGCGCTTCAGCGCGATCTCCAGCGGGCAGACCATGTAGTAGCGCGTTCCCGGCAGCGGCAGGAACAGTTCCTTCATGCCCTGGTCGGCCCAGGCGCGCAACTGGACTTCGCTCCGCACGTCGTAATAGACCAGATACCCCCCCAGCTCCATGCTGGGTCCATTGGCCATCATGTCGCGTCCGCGCCCGTTGCGGACGGCGGGGCTGTTGGTCAGCCCGGCGTTCTCCGGCGCGGCGTCTTCCGCGAGCAGGCCCGGCGGCCGTCCCGTCCAGGTCTCGGGACGGCGGCGTGCCGACGAGGGCCTGCTGGGCGGTTGTGGTTGCGATTGGCTCTGGCGCGGGACCGTGCTGGGGCTACGCCGCGCATCGCGACTGTCGGACGGCATCTGCGCTTCGGGCGGCACCGGATCGTCGGCCCGATCGACCAGCCTGGACGGGATGCGCGACGCCGCGGGCGGCGGCGGGATGGGTTCGGGTGGCCGCGAAGGCGGCGGACTGGGCGGCGCCTCCACGGGCTGATCGGACTGGCTGGGCTCGCCGATGTAATCGACCCGGACCCGGCTGCCGCCTGCCGCGCTCTGCGGCGCCGTCACCGTGGGCTTGGAGGAATACAGCAGGATGAGCAGCATCAGCAGATGCAGCAGCGCGCTGAACAGCGCGGCGATCCAGGATTGCGAGCGTTCGACCCTGGGATCGGCTACCCAGGTCTCCACGCGATTCGAGGCGTTGCTCATGCCGCCAGGGGTGCGTGGGGGATGCGGGCCATCATGGGGGAGATCGACAGTACGCGACGTGGGGAGTTCCGCATGGTAACGCGTCAGGGCGTGGCTTCCGATCCGGAACGCGTATCGGTTCCCCACTTTCCCGTCGCCCGCCCGTGCCTCTTCCCCGGCTCGATGGACCGGCGCCCGCGCGGCTTGTGAGCCAGCCACCGGAAACATAGGATCGCCCGCATCAGGGGATGGCGCGCCCACCGGCGCCCACGGACAAATCGCATGGCCGGAGCACTTCCATGAGGTTCGCAGGACGCATCACCGACTGGAACGGCGAACGGGGCTTCGGCTTTGTCGTCCCCCATGGAGGCGGTGACCGCGCCTTCGTTCACGTCAGCGAATTCCAGCGGGGCTCGCGACTGCCGGTGGTCGGTGATCTGATCTCGTACGAGACCAGGAAAGACGCCAGAGGCCGGTTGAACGCAAAGACCATCCGCTTTGCCGGCCAGAAGATTGAAGCCCCCGCAAAATACCGACGCATTCCACGCATGGGCATTGCCCTGGCGTTCTTCCTGCTGGTGGCGATTTTCACTCTTTTCGGCAAAGTCCCCGTCGCGGTTTCGCTAGCGTATCTGGCCGCCAGTCTGGTTTCCTATGTGCTGTATTGCCTCGACAAGGCGGCCGCGGAAAAGGAAGCTCGCCGGACTCCGGAGGCGACCCTTCATTTCGTCGATCTTCTTTTCGGTTGGCCGGGCGGGCTGGTCGCGCAGCAACAATTCCGGCACAAGACCGCGAAGGATTCATTCCAGCGCATTTTCTGGCTGACGGTCCTGTTGAATCTCGCAGGTACGTTCGGGCTGGTCGCGAGCGGCATCGCCCAGTAGCTTTCCGGCGCCTTGCTCGGGGTCTGACACGGCGCGTATCCGAAGTCGTCCGACGGCCCGGCCCGGTTCGTCACCCGGCATCACGACATCGTCCATCCAAACAGATCCGCGACATGAAACCGATCCGCAGATTCAATCTTTACATGGCTCCCCAGCTGGACTTTCCGACGATACGAAGCGGACGGGTCATCGACAGGCTGAATCGCGTCGACAGCGCGGAGTGCCCACTGTTCATCGCCGCGCTGGAGAGCGGCTTCCTGCACGCGATGCCGAAACTGCGCGAGGTTCACCTGACCTTGCTGGCATCGGATCGGGAGGAAGTGGCGGAAGCGCCATCGGAGCGTCGGGGTTCCGCCCGCGTCACGGTTCGTTTCGACGCGACGTCCGTGCTGGAAGCCAGCGACGCCGACATCGGCTGGCGGCTCTATGGGGCCGGCCTGCTGGGCCTGCTGGCGATATGCGATCACGGAATCCCCGATCACGCGTCGCGATCCGCGCTCGGCTCCCTCCACGCATCGATCCCGCTTCCCCGGGCGCATCCCTTCCCGACCGCCACGAAGGAGCAATGGGCGCTCTTCCATGCCTACTCCCTTCACTCGGAAGGGAAGACATCGGGAAGCCTCACCATCGAACTTGCGGTACCGGAAGGCAGTCCTCCGGGCTACGACTTCCAGCCGATCTTCGACCAACTGACCGCCGCGCTCGCCGACAGGAAACTCGGCGCGTGGCTGGGAGACAGCGGGAACGACATCGAATTCAGATCGAAAGATCTGAGCGCCGCCCGGACCCTGGTGGAGGATCTGCTTGCAGGCAGCTTCACGGGCAACTTCAGGATTGCTCTGCTGCCCGACTAGCGTCCTGCCCATGGGGCGGCCTCGGGCATCGCCGCCGACGGATCGCGTTCGTTCCCCGCACGGCATCGGGCCGGGCAATGCCCGGCCCGAGCCGAATTCGCGTCTTGCGGCTTCGGACGTTCCGCGAAGTCGTTCCAACGGATTCGCTCAACGCAATACCGGCTTCAGCAGATCCTCCATGCCGAGGTTGCGGTACATCTCGCGGCGCACGCGGTCGCCGACCGCGTTGACCGTCTCCGCGCCGTCCTGCGAGGGATCCACGTGCACGCGGAAGGGACGTTGCCCGTGCGGCAGATCGACCACGCGGGCGATGGCGGCCGCCACGTCGTCCACGTTGGCATCGGCGGGTTCCTGCGCCTTCAATCCTTCCAGGATCCGCTCGGGCATGCCGGCGTAGGGACCGGTGTCGTACTCGGCCGCGCGCGCCGCATCGGCGGGCTTGCCGGAATGGGCGAAGTGGTTGGTACCGGCGGTGTAGGCACCGGGCACCACGATGGTGGTCTCGATGCCCCAGCGGGACAGCTCGGTCGAGTACGACACCGCCAACGAATCCATCGCCGCCTTGGCGGCGAAGTACGGCGCCAGGTACGGCGGCGTGCCGCCGCGCGTGCTGCTGGAACCCACCCACACCAGCCATCCCCTGCCCTGCGCGCGCAGGTGCGGCAGCGCCGCGCGGTTGACCCGCTGCGTCCCTACCACGTTGACGTCATAGAGTTGCAGGTATTGCTCGGGCGAGAACGCTTCGGCCGGTCCGAACACCATGTGGCCGGCGTTGTGCACCACCCCGTCGAGGCGACCGGCATCGGCCAGGATCGCGCTCACGGCGGCGTCGGCCGAGGCATCGGACTGCACGTCCAGTTCCAGCGTGCGCAGGTCCACGCCCTTCTCTTGTGCGTAACGCGCAGCCGCTTGCACCTGCGGCGCGTTGCGCCCGGCGGTGTCGCGCATGCTGGCGTACACCGTGTGTCCCCGGTCCGCCAGATGACGGGCGGTCAGGGCGCCAAAACCGGACGAAGCGCCGGTCACCAGGATGATCTTGTTCATTGCGAAGTCTCCGGAGGGGGAAGGGGGTCAGACCATGCCGCCGTTGGCGCGGATGACCTGGCCGTTGATCCAGCCGCCCTGCGGGCCGGCGAGGAAGGCCACGACCGCGGCGATATCCGCCGGCGTGCCCAGGCGTTCGAGCGGATTCATCTTCGACAGGCGTTCGATGAGTTCCGGCGACTTGCCTTCCAGGAACAGATCGGTGGCGGTCGGGCCCGGCGCGACGGCATTGACCGTGATCGCACGCCCGCGCAGTTCCTTGGACAGGATCGCCGTCATGGTTTCCACCGCCGCCTTGGTCGCGGCGTATACGCCATAGGTTTCCAGCTTGGTGCCGACCAGGCTGGTGGACAGGTTGACGATGCGGCCACCGTCGCGCAGGCGGCGCGCCGCTTCACGCATGCCGTTGAAGCTGCCCTTGAGGTTGATGGCGATCAGCCGATCGAACGCGGCATCGTCGACCTGGGCAACCGGCGCCTGTTCCAGGATGCCGGCGTTGTTGATCAGCGCATCGACGCCGCCGTAGCGGGCCTCGGCCGCGTCGAACAGCCGCCGCATCGCGACCGGATCGCTGACGTTGGCCTGCAACGCGATGGCCTCCGCGCCTCCGGCGACGAGACGGCTTGCCAGCGCCTCGGCATCATCGCGCCGGCCGGCATAGTTGATGACCACCGCGTGGCCGTTGGCGGCCAGGCGTTCGGAAATGGCGGCACCGATGCCGCGGGAGCCGCCGGTGACGATGGCGACCGGACGGGAGGTTTGCGTGTTCATGAAGGGGGCTCGTTGAACCGCCGGATTGACGGTGGAGATACCTTATTGGCGGAGTTCTTCCGGATAATCTGGCAATATCCGCCAACACTATTCGGGAATCCGGACAATGGACCGCTTCGACGCCCTGCGGGTCTTCGTCAGGATCGTGGAACGCCGCAGCTTCACCCGGGCGGCAGAGGATCTGGCGCTGCCCCGCGCCACCGTCACCGACGCCATCAAGGCGCTGGAGTCGCGCCTGGGCGTGCGCCTGCTGCAACGGACCACCCGCCAGGTCAGCCTCACCCTGGAAGGGGAGATCTTCTACGCCCGCTGCCTGCGCCTGATCGCCGACATGGAGGATGCCGAAGGCGCCTTCCGCGATACGCGCCCGAAAGGGCCGCTGCGCATCGAGGTGCACGGCACCCTCGCCCGCCACCTGCTGTTTCCGCGGCTTCCGGCATTCCTGGAGACCTATCCCGACATCGAACTGGACGTCAGCGAAGGCGACCGCTACGTGGACCTGGTGCGCGAAGGCGTCGACTGCGCGGTCCGCGTGGGTGAGCTGCGCGACAGCGATCTCGTCGCCCGCCGCCTGACCCTGCTGCCCGAGGCCACCGCCGCCTCGCCGGCCTATTGCGGGCGGTATGGCGTACCGACTGATGTGGAGGCGCTGCAAGCCGACGGCCACGTGATGGTCGGCTTCAACTCGACCGCCATCGGCGCACTGCTGCCGCTGGAGTTCCAGCAGGACGGGCGGGTCCGCCACTTCCCCTTGCCCACCCGCGTGCGGGTCAGCGGCGCCGAATCCTACGTGGGCGCGGCCCTCGCCGGTTTCGGCATCATCCAGGCCCCGCGCTACCGGCTGGACGGCTACTTCGCCGCCGGTGCGCTGGTGCCGCTGCTCGAACGGTTTCCGCCGCTGCCCAGCCCGGTCAACATCGTCTACGCGCGCACCCGCCTGCCGTCGCCGCGGCTGCGGGCGTTCATTGACTGGGCGAGCGGAGTGTTCGAAACCGCGTGAACGAGCGCCCCCTTCGCGACTCAAGGTTTCAAGGTGCCGTAGCAATCCTGCGCTAGATTGATGCCCGACCCGGCCTCCCAGGAGCAAATGCGCATGTCAAACACCGCGATCAATCTGCGGGACAAGCTGGCCCGGTTCTCGGACCACTGGTCGCCCCGCGTCATCGCCGAAATGAACGACTACCAGTTCAAGCTTGCCAAGGTGCAGGGCGAGTTCGTCTGGCACGCCCACGCGGACACGGATGAAGTGTTCATCGTCCTGGACGGTGAAATGACGCTCGAGTTCCGGGACAAGGCCGTGCCGCTCGCCGCCGGAGAGATGTATGTCGTTCCCAAGGGCGTCGAACATCGGCCGGTGGCTCCCCAGGAGTGCTGCATCATGCTGGTGGAGCCGCGTGGCGTACTCAACACGGGGGATGCCGGGGGCGCGTATACCGCGCGGAATGATGTGTGGGTGTAGCGCGATCAGCACATCGTCCGGACTGGCGCGCTCCGCGTCGTCAAACCGGCTTTGCGTCGTCGAAACCTTCGCTTCACATGGCCGTGGATAGCCTGCTCTCCAACGACCAGGAGGCCTCATGGACAAGTCACCCTCAGGCGGAAAGCCCGTAGCCAGAACCGGCATGCTCATCCGCAAACCCGTCGCGGAAGTATTCGCCGCCTTCATCGATCCCCGCATCACTACGCGGTTCTGGTTCACCAAGAGCAGCGGCCCGCTGGTAGCGGGCACGCCGGTGACCTGGGAGTGGGAAATGTACGAAGCCTCGACCCGCGTCGTGCCGAAGTTCTCAACCCGAACAACGCATCGTCATCGAGTGGGACGGTTACACCGGACGTACGAACGTGGAATGGGACTTTGTGCCCATGGGGCCGGACGCTACCTTCGTCAGCATCGCGGAATCCGGCTGGACCGGAACCAGCGAGGAACTGCTGGAACATGCGACCAACGCCACGCAGGGATTCACCTGGACGCTGGCGGGCCTCAAGGCATGGCTCGAACACGGCGTGGAACTGAACCTGATCGCGGATCGTTTTCCCAACGGTCCCGGGGATCCCCTATCCCACCCACTAGCCCTCGGATGGTCGCGCCGCTATCCGCAGAAATCTTCGTCACGCCCACGCCGGCTGCCCCGGCTCCAGCGGCACGCAGCCGTCGTAGCGTCCGGGTACCGGGGATGTAGCGCAGTACCCTGGTTGAGGCCAACCTCGGAGTTGAAGTAGGTCTGCAACGCGAGGGCGCGCACGCGAGTGAACCAGTGTTCTTCGCCAGCCTTCTGTGCCGTCGCATCCAGTTCCGTGAGCAGTTGTTCGCGCTCGGCTGCCGGCAACGAGGCGAAGCTGCCACCGCGCTCGCGGCAGGCGACGCGGAGCTCCTGCAAACCCGTGGCGACGCGCTGCTGCGTCTCCAGGCTTTCACAGTCGGCCAGCATCAGCACCATCATCGCGCCGACGCCGGCGGCCTTGGCGCCGGGAGACGCAGCGGTTGTCGGCAGCAGCGTATCCGCGATGTCTTCCAGTAACGCCTGATCGTCGTTCGGCATCACCGCGGCGGCCTCGGCACCGCCGGGCACGCCCACTCCCAGCAGCCCGGTCGCAGCCAGCGCGCTGCCGGCCAGTGCCGTCTTCAGCGCCTCGCGGCGGGTGATTCTGCACCTGGCATCGCTCACAGGTTCTGCCTCCCCAGTTCCTCGACGGCGCGGTTCACCGCGCGCGCGGTCAGAGCCATGTAGAGCAGCGACGGCGACTGGTTGCCGGTGGATGTCATGCAGGCGCCGTCGGTGACGAAGACATTCGGGCACGCGTGCAGCTGGTTCCATTGGTTGAGCATCGAGTTGGCCGGATCGCGTCCCATCCGGCAGCCGCCCATCTCGTGGATGTCGCGTCCGGGATACCACTGGGTGTCCGCGGTTTCGATGTCGCGGCAACCGGCGACTTCCATCATTTCTTTCGCCTGCTCGCGCCAGTCGCGGACCATCTTTTCGTCGTTGTCGTCGTACTCCACCGACGTCACCAGTTGCGGCACGCCCCACGAGTCCTTGAGCGTGTCGTGCAGGCGGACGTGGTTGCTTTCCTTGGGAACGGTCTCGCCCTGCATGTACATGTAGACCTTCCACTGGCCCGGCCGCGCCTGCGCGTCCTTGAACGCGCCGCCCATGCGGCCGGGCGCGGGCGCGCCACGCTCGCGGAAGGCGCCGGTGAAGGTGGTGTAGCCACCGACGAAATCCATCTCGTGCCGCTTGAGGTTGCGGAAGTTGGGGATGATGCACTCCGAGGGCCGGCGTCCGTAGTAATAGCCGTCCTCGAAACCGTCGATCAGGCCACCACCGTTGGCGCGGTAACTCTGGAAGGCCACATATTTGCCGAGCAGGCCGTTGTCGTTGCCCAGCCCGTGCGGGAAGCGCGCGGAAATCGAGTTCAGCAGGATCAGTACGGAGTTCAGCGCGGATGCGTTCACGAACACGATGCGTGCGCGGTACTCGGTGATCTCGCGGGTATACGCATCGACCACCCGCACGCCCGCCGCGCGGCCCTTGCGCTCGTCGTGGATGATCGAGTGCACGACCGCATCGGGGCGGATGGTCAGGTTGCCGGTCTTGGCCGCCCACGGCAGCGTGGACGAGTTGGAGCTGAAGTAGGCGCCGTAGGGACAGCCGCGCCAGCACATGTTGCGCGACATGCACGGACCGCGTCCCTGATCCAGGTGGATCTGCTCGGGTTTGGTGAGGTGCGCCCAGCGCCCCTGCACCACGTAGCGATCGCCGTAGTGCTTGCGGATGCGCTCGCTGTAGGCTTTCTCGACGCAGTTGAAATCGAACGGCGGCTGGAACTCGCCATCGGGCATCGAGTCCAGGCCATCCCGGTTGCCGGACACGCCGATGAACTTTTCCACATGCGAATACCACGGCGCGATGTCGTCGTAGCCGATCGGCCAGCCGATGCCGTAGCCGTCGCGTTCCGGCGCCTCGAAGTCGTAGCGGCTCCAGCGCTGGCAGGCGCGTCCCCACATGATCGATTTCCCGCCGACCTGATAGCCGCGGATCCAGTCGAACGGCTTTTCCTGCACGTAGGGATGGTCGCCGTCTTTGGTGAAGAAGTGCAGCACATCCTCGGCGGCGATCCGGGAAGCCACCGGGTTCTCTTCCCGGTACTTGCGCGTCAGCGCCCCGCCGTGCGGCAGTTCCCAGGGCGACAGCCACGCGGTCGGATAGTCCTTGATGTGTTCGACGTTGCGGCCGCGTTCCAGCACCAGCGTCTTCAGGCCCTTCTCGCACAGTTCCTTGGCGGCCCAGCCGCCGGAAATGCCGGAACCGATGACGATGGCGTCGTAGGTGTTGTCGTCGGCCATGTTCACAGCGCCGGGGTCAGGGTGATGTTGCGGAACTCGACGGGACCATGGTCGCCTTGGAGCATCAGCGGGCCCGGCGCGCCTTCGTCGCTGTCCAGCGCGCCACCGGTGATGCCGGGAATCTCGCGGTCGCAGATCACGGTCTTGCCATTGACCGCGACGGTCACCTTGCGCCCGACCAGGGTGATGTCCAGCGACTGCCATTCGCCGGGCTTCGCGGAAGCATCCTCGCTGGGCGCCAGGAAGCCATAGATGGCGCCGAGGCTGTCGCTGGCCGGCTCGCCGAAGGTATCGGCGATCTGCACTTCATGCCGCCCACGCAGGTACACGCCACTGTTGCTGCCCTTGGGAAAACGCAATTCCACGTGCAGCTTGAAATCGGTGAAGCGCTGTTCGCTGACCAGATTGGCGCCGGCCTTGGCATTGCGCAGCACGCCGTCTTCCACGGACCATTGCGAGGATGGTCCGATCGCACGCCAGCCCTCCAGGCCTTTGTCGCCCAGCAGGTTGAGCGGCTGCCCCCAGCGCGGTGGTTCCGCGCGCTGCAACGACGGCGCGCGCACCGCGCTCCAGTCGTGGCGTTTGCCGTCCGGCAGTTGCATCGTCCCGGAGAGCTTGCCGTCCTGCAGGCGTCCCTGGACCGACAGATCGCCGTTGCCGCCTTCCCATTGCGGGGGAATGGCGAAACGCATTTCGCTACCGTCCGCTTCCACCCGCGCGATCGGCCGTGCGCTGCCGGCCACGCCCACGAACTGTCCAACCAGCGCGTTCGCGCCGGAGCGACGGATTTCCAGCCAGGAGGGCACGTCGCCGGTGGGCGTATGCACCGTGATGTCCCAACGTCCGGCCAGTTCGTCGGTAAGGTTCTGCGAAGCCGTCGCGGAAACGGCGGGCAGGCTCGCGATCAGACCAAGCGCGAGCAGTGCTGGCGGGGTTCGGCGTGCGGCCATGGCGTTCCCGTGGGCTGGCAGTGGCGACCGACTTTAAATGACAGCGCTGGACAACGCTACGCCCTCTTCAATTAATCCCGGCGGATTTCGCACGGGAGAAGGTATGGAATTGGCATCGGATTCATCCGCTGCCCGTCGCGGGAAGTCGTGTTCTTTTTTTGTGCAGTGCGGCGCGCGAAAATCTTACTGAAAGCATGCCCCCTGTTCAGACAGATGTGGATCGCTTGATCACGGCCTCCGGGGAGAGGCAATCCATCACCCGAACGGAGCGCCTTGTTGCACCGCGGATTCGGGCATCATTGCGATGTTTGTTCCCGGCCGGGGACAGGTTCCGGGATTTGTTGGCGGGTTCTATTCCGGTTGGCGGAAGCAGCGGAGCAAGCTCCGCTCTACGTGGTGCCGGATTTTTCCCTTTACATGATGAGGACACCATGGCGATGTACCTGATCTCCTTCCCCAGCGCGGCGATGGTCGTGCCCGCCGACGAAATGCAGGCGGTGGGCCGTGACGCGAACACCGTGATCGACGAGGCCAAAGCGGCCGGCGTCTACGTCTTTGCTGGCGGCATCGAGGAAAGCGTGCCTCCCGTGCTCGTCTCCGCCGGCGGCGACGTCGCCGAAGGTGGCTATTCCTGGGCACCGCCGCTCACCGGCGGTTTCACCGTGCTGGAACTGCCCTCGCGCGAAGAGGCCATCGCATGGGCCGCACGCATCGCGAAAGCCTGCCGCTGCGATCAGGAGTTGCGGGTTATCTTTTAGTCTGTGGTGCTGAAGCGTTGAAGAACTGCATGGCACCCGGCAACCAAGGTAGATGAGATGCCTGATTCAGAGCAGGATTTGGAAAAACGACTGATGGCTGCGGCCGTCTATGAGTTGCGGGTACTTCTTGCGTCTTATATTGGCGGTGACCAACCCCCTTCCATCCGTGCCCCAGCCCAGTTTGCGTATGCCCTCCACAATCAGGCCCTTGCGATCCTGGAAGGAAAACCTGTCGATGTCCCGGCAGCCCTCAGGTCGTTGGAGCGTTTGACGCCTCTCCTGGGTGAGAAGTACCTAAGTCATTTCCATCGCACCGTGTTCGCAGATCCGGACACACGGTAAGCACACACGAAATGATGTTCCGACCGGCGAGCGTTGCTCGTTCGCTCATCCGTCTGGGTGAACCCCTCGGGCTACGCCTGCGGCCGCCCCGACATCACGCCTTCAATCCATTCGCGGTAATGGCTCACGCGGACGTTGCAGCTGATTTGACCATAGCGTCCCGGCCGTGCCGTCATGACATGGCCGTTGACGAATTTCCAGGACGCCAATCCGGCCAACGCCCGTTGACCCTCGTTCTGGATGAGTACCGGACCGCCGCTGTCCCCGTTACCCAATACACCCTCCAGGGGCAGGGCCGCCGTGGGCTCGTCGAACACGTAGCAGAGCCAGCGCTCATGCGCACTGGTAATCGTATTGAACGCATGGCGCAGCTCCGTTCGATTGGGGCCTGCCGGGTCGTGCCCGAGGGCACCGTTCCCCGTCGCGCCCTTCCCCACGATCTCGGCAATCTGGCCAAACTCCCTGCCGTCCTTGTAGAGCGCGACGGGAGCGACGTCCGTAACCGGCTGCTTCAACTTGATCAGGGCGACGTCGTCGGAATTGGCAAGAACCACCACGATCAACATCGCCTCTCCCGTGGCCTTGGCCTGTTCGATCAGCTCGTGCGGCAACGTCTTGTAGCCGGGATGGATGACGACGCGTTCAACGCTTCTGGATATGCCGTTGACAACGACCTGCTCAAGCCTGGAATCCGCAGGAATCGTATGCGCCGCCGTGATGACCCACTGGGGAGCAATCAATACGCCGTGTCCTTCGCCGGGCATATCGACGAGCGCGGGAAACCCGGATGCCGGAATCCGGTACTTCGCATCATCGACGTCATGCCGGATGACGATGCCGCTGGCTGCCGATGACATCGTGAGGAGCACTGCGAGCAACAAGGTTCGGGTCATATGCCAGGCCGGGGTTGGAGTGCGTTTTCTGGTGAAGCGGGAAGATACTTGAATCCGTTCCCACAAGCCCGACCTGCGTCTCCCCATGGCGCACGAAGAGACTCTACGCCCAGTCCCCGGGAAACCGGAGGAGTGCACAGGGCTTGCGACCCTGGCATGACGACAAGCCAGCTCGCAGCCTCGCCCCCGCCCTGCCCGCGTCCCACGCATCCATCCCCGGACCCGCGCTGCAACCTTTCCCGACCCACCGCGCTGGTATAGTGCGGCGAGCATAGGGGCACGGTGCCCGTCCACGAACAGAAGGGAGTTGGTCATGGGTCTTGTACAGGCGGTGGCAGGTGCGGTCGGTGGTGTTCTGGCCGACCAGTGGAAGGATTTCTACACCGTTCCGGAAGGCCTGCCGGCGACGGCGGCGCTGTTCGCCGCGGTCCCGCGCGGAACCAACGCGGGGCGGGGTTCGAACACCCGCGGCTCCTCCAACATCATCACCAACGGCTCGAAGATCGTCGTGCCCGAGGGCTACGGACTGCTGCTGTTCCAGGACGGCGCGGTGACCGGCTTCGTCGCCGAGCCGGGCGGCTATGAATGGCGCTCGGACGACGTGAATTCGCAGTCGATCTTCGCCGGCGACGGCCTGGTCAGCCCGCTGATCAAGCAGAGCTGGGAGCGTTTCAAGTTCGGCGGCCAGCCGGGTTCGCAGCAGGCCGCGTTCTTCGTGTCGTTGAAGGAACTGCCCGACAACCGCTTCGGCACCCAGTCGGAAATCTACTGGGACGACGGCTTCCTCAATACCCAGGTCGGCGCGGTGACGCGCGGCTCCTACACGCTGAAGATCACCGACCCGATCCTGTTCGTGAAGAACTTCGTGCCGGCGCGCTACCTGCAACCGGGCGAAGTGTTCGACTTCACCGACATGGACAACGCCGCCGCCAGCCAGCTGTTCAACGAGGTGGTGGGCTCGCTGGCGCCGGCCTTCAGCCTGTATACGAACGATCCGGCCAAGGGCAACCGCATCAGCAAGCTGCAGCAGGACTCGCTGGGCTTCGCCAGGAGCCTGTCCGACGCGGTCGAGCAGGGCTACCAGTGGAGCTCCCAGCGCGGTCTGGCGATCGTCAAGACCGCCATGTGTCGATCGAGTACGACGCCAACACGCGTGAACTGCTCAAGACCGTGCAGCGCGCCGACGCGCTGTCCGGCGGACGCGGCAACTCCAACCTGCAGGCCAGCGTCGCGCAGGGCATCCAGTCGGCCGGCGAGAATGGCGGCGCCGCCGGGCTGGTCGGACTGGGCATGGCGACCGGCATGGTCGGCGGCGTCGGCAGCCTGCAACAGCCGGTGGCCCCGGCCGCGCCCGCCGCCGAAGACCCGGTGGCCCGGCTGAAGAAGGCCAAGGAAATGCTGGACCTCGGCCTCATCACCCAGGCCGACTACGACGCGCTCAAGGCCAAGGCATTGGGTCTGTAAGAGCGCAGGCGTTCCGCACCCATGTCAGACCCCAAGACCCCGCCGCCGTTGCCGGCGGCGCCCGTGACCGGCCCCGGCTCGCCACGGGACGTGCCGCCCCTGCCCGGCCAGTTTCCGGTCGATCCGGCCACCCTGCCCGGCGCCATCCGCGATGAGCTGGAGGCGCCTGATCCGGTGGCGCTGGACACGGCATCCGCCGAACTCCGGGACGGCCTGAACCGCTGCCCGAAATGCGGCGCCACCGATGTCCGCCTCAGGCTCGGCACCGACGTGCTGGTCTGCCAGTACTGCCGCCATGAATGGCACGGCGCGCGCGTGGAAGAGGAATTCGGGCTGGGTGAAGGCCTCGACCAGCTGCGCGGCACCGTCATCGCCTCGGGCGCGCGGGACATCGAGGCCGACGCCGCCAGCCTGATGAGCTTCAAATGCACCGGCTGCGGCGCCGAGGTCACCGTCAATACCGAAACCACGATGACGGCGCGCTGCCACTGGTGCCGCCACGTGTTCGGCGTCAACGAACAGGTCGCCAACGGCGCGGTGCCCGATGCCGTGCTGCCGTTCCACATAGGCAAGGAGGATGCGGTCGCGCGCATCCGCCAGTTCGTGGACAAGCGCCGCCTGTTCGCGCTGAAGGCGTTCAAGGAGCAGTTCACGCCGGAGAATGTCGTGGGCGTCTACCTGCCCTACATGATCGTCGACGGCAACGCGAGCGCCGCCGTCGCCGGCAAGGGCGAAATCAAGACACGTGAATATACGCGCGGCAGCGGCGACAAGAAGAAGACCTACTATGACGCCGACGTGTACCAGGTGAACCGCGCGGTGGATTTCACCGTGGACGATCTGCCGCTGGAATCCTCGTCCGATCGCGGCAACCTGGACACCCGCGTCAATACCAACAACATCATCAACACCATCCTGCCGTTCGACACCAAGAACGCGCTGAAATGGAACGCCTCGTACCTGCTGGGCTTCACCTCGGAGAAGCGCAACCTGGACGTCGAGCGGATGCGGCCACGGCTGGAAGACCAGTTGCTGTCCATCGCGCGCGCCCAGGTCGAAGGCTCCGTGCGCCGCTACGACCGCGGCGTGCGCTGGGAACGCGAGCAACTAGAAGTCCATGGCACCCGCTGGGTGTCGATGTACCTGCCGGTCTGGCTCTACTCCTACCACCAGCCCGGCAGCAACGGCGGCATGCTGCACTACATCGCGGTGAACGGCCGTACCGGTGAAACCATGGGCAGCGTGCCCGTGCAGCAATGGAAACTGCTGCTGGCCGCGCTGGCCACCGGCACCTTCATCAATCCCTGGTCCTTTGGTTCCTGGTGGTGGCGTCATGAGCGACGATGGTGGACTCTGGTTGCTGGCGGCCGGCCCGGTCGGCGCGACGGCGCTCTACTGGGCCCTGTACCGGTACTACCGCAACACTGACAAATCACACGCCTTCGAACGCGAGACCACCGTCGAAGCCAAGCCGGTGAACGGTTGGATCGAAGGTCGATACCGTGACCGGCACGCAGGAAACCCGCATCCGCGGCGACAACGTGCATGACTACCGTGCGCGCGTGCAGCGGGACGATGGGTGACAGCGGCGCATATCGGTCGCCGTTGTTCCGGATCCGTTCGTTCCTCTCGCAATCGCCACACGCCCCGCGTCCAGCGCGGGGCGTGTGCTTCCGTACCGGCCTCGATCAACCTTCCTTCAGGAACGCCAGCAGATCCGCATTGATCTGGTCGGCATGCGTGGTGGGAAGGCCGTGCGGCCCGCCCTTGTAGGTGTTGAGCCGGCCGTTCTTCAGCAGCTTCGCCGACAGCACGCCGGAGTCATCGTAGGGCACGACCTGATCGTCATCGCCGTGGATCACCAGCACCGGGATGGAAATGCCCTTCAAATCCTCGGTGAAATCGGTCTGCGAAAACGCGACGATGCCGTCGTAGTGGGCCTTGGCGCCGCCCATCATGCCCTGCCGCCACCAGTTCCAGATCACCGCTTCCGACGGCTTGGCACCGGGACGGTTGTAGCCGTAGAAGGGACCGGCGGGTACGTCGTAGTAGAACTGCGGGCGGTTCGTCGCGACCTGCGCCTGGAAGTTGTCGAAGACCTCCTTCGGCGTCCCGCCCGGATTGCTCTCGGTCTTGACCATCAGCGGCGGCACGGCGCTGATGAGCACGGCCCTGGATACCTTTTCCTGGCCGTGCCGCGCGATGTAGCGCACCACCTGGCCGCCCCCGGTCGAGTGCCCGACATGCATCGCCCCGTGGGTGCCGAGTTTCTCGACCACCGCCGCCACGTCGTCGGCGTAGTGATCCATGTCGTGGCCGTCCCAGACCTGGCTGGAGCGGCCATGCCCGCGCCGGTCATGCGCGACCACCCGGAAACCCTGGTTGAGGAAGAACATCATCTGCGCGTCCCAGTCGTCGGAACTGAGCGGCCAGCCGTGATGGAAATGGATGACCTGCGCATCGCGCGGGCCCCAGTCCTTGTAGAAAATCTCGACGCCGTCTTTCGTCGTTACGTATCCCATGGGTCTTCTCCTGAGCAGTGGGTGGGAGGGGAGTGATCAGTTGCGAGAGGAATGTCCCGGACGCGGTTTGCATGCGCATGACACGCCGGGACGGAGCCGGCCCGGCATCGAACCGCGGGCCGCTCCGGATCATGCCGTCCGGAGCGTTGCGCCACTGTATGTTCAAGGCAGGCTTCCGGATAAAGGATTCCGGACGGACGGCATGAAGGGCGGCGACCGTCGAAGCCGACGGCCTATGCGCCACGCGCACCCGCTTCCACGGAGGGCCAATCTGCTCCCGACAGCACACGCAAGCCTGACGGTCAGTGCGTGTTCGCCCATGGATACCGGCAACCCCGGGTCGCTGTCGGCCAGAAGCGAACCCCGGCGACGCTTCAACCAGCCTTCAAACGGATGGGCCGAGCGCGCGGCAGTCGCATGAACCAGGTTCAACTTTCCGCCGATGAGGCCGACGACCACAGGGATGGCCGTGCAGACCTCGGGGCTACCGTCCGTCTTGCTCCCGGGTCCGCTTCAGGTTCGCGTACGCCTTATGGCGTAGGATGGTGCGGCAACATCCGTGCGTCCCGTCCGACCGTCCCTGCCGTCGCTCGCTGCGCTTTTCCTCACGCGTCACCGTCCTGCCGGCAGACGCACCTCCTGGAGCGCCCATGACGGGCTACCAAGTCCGCGAGACCCGCCAAGCCGTGGGTGGTCATGTCTATCGCCTGCGCGTATTGAGCGACAAGCAGCAATTCGCCGACCCCGACGGCCATGGCGCGCGCATCGGCATTTCGTCGGCGCAGTGGAGCCTGTTCGGGCAGCTTTGGCCCGCGGGCCGCCTGCTGGCCCAGGCCATGCAGCGTTTTGACATCGCCGGCAAGCGCATCCTGGAGATCGGCTGCGGTATCGGCCTGGCCAGTCTGGTGTTGCAGAAGCGTGGCGCCAACGTGGTCGCATCCGACATGCATCCGCTGGCGGAGGTGTTCCTGGCCTACAACGCCGCGCTGAATTGCCTGCCAGCGCTCAACTACCGGCAGCTCCGCTGGGATACCCCGCTGCCGTCACTGGGCCGCTTCGATGCGATCGTCGCCAGCGATGTCCTGTACGAGCGCGACAGCGCGGACGTGCTGAGCACCGTGATCGAACGCCATGCGGAAGCCCGCGCGGAGGTGTTGATCACCGATCCCGGGCGCGGCAACAGTGCACGCTTCAGCCACATGCTGGCCGCGCAGGGGTTCGAGGTGGACGCCACGCCCTGCCCGATGGACGACCGCGATGCTCCTCCGCATCGCGGCCGGCTGCTGCACTACCGGCGGGGACTGGCGGCATGAGCGCCATCCCCGATTCCGAAGTGCCGCTGTGCGCGAGTGGATGCCGTGTGCTGCCGCCTGACGGTCGTGTTGCAGCCGGAAGACCGTATTCCCGCCGCATCTGACCGAGCAAACGACCGGCCGGTCTGACGGTGATGGCGCGCGATGCGGAAGGTTGGTGCGTGGCCATCGACGCGGCACGCATGTGTTGCTCCATCTACGACACACGACCCGACGTGTGTCGCCGCTTCGTCATGTCGGGACCTTACTGCCGCGCGGTGCGCACCGACTATCTGGACAGCACCTCGCGTGGCATCCCCCTGACGCTGTACTCATAGGAGCGCCGCATGTCCCATCCCCGCAAGCCGGTACCGAACGCCGCGACCTCGCCGAAAGGCCACCGCGAAGTCAGCCGGATGTTCGCGCGCCACCCGGGCAGCAGCGACCGCATCCCCCTCACGCACGAAACCCTGGCGGCCGACCTGGTCGCCTTCCACCGCGACGGCGGCACCATCGAAGTGCTGGGCACGACGTACACGCGGAGCAAGCCAGGCCAGGACGGCAAGCCTGTCCCGTCCGCTGACGGCAGCCCCGCCGCCAAACCCCGACGCTGAGCGAACAGGAGCATCTCCTTGCCCGTTACCCCCAACTACGCCTTCGAGAAGCGCCAGCGCGAACTGGCCAAGAAAAAGAAGCTGGAAGAGAAGAAGAGCCGCAAACGCGATGCGGCTGCATCCGTGCCTGACGAGGCATCTTCCCCCGATGCAGCGGCACCCGGTACGGGAGGCAGTGCGAGTCAGGAGCGCACGTCCGTGACGACGTCGCCGCCGGAGCAGCCCCGCATCCATCGCAAGCGTTCCCCTTGACCCAATCCCTGCCGCGTTCCCGTCACCGCCCAGGTTCTGGAACGCGTCGCCGATACCCGTGTTAAGGGTGTGGTTCCCCGCCCTGCTCCGCGTCCCCGATGCGCGTATCGACCGCAATCCAGTTGGTCTCCCAGTGGCGGCCACCGTCGTCCGAATAGGCTTGTTCGAAGCGTGCCGAGTCGGGCGTGATGTCGGAAATGACAAAGCGGACGAGGATGGCTTTGCCGTCGAGGTCTTCCTGGCCGTAGAACTCGCCGCGGCCGTTGCGGAAGCCGCCATGGACCGGACGGGTCAGGGTGCCGCTGCGCGCGCCGGCGTAGTGCAGGCTCCACTGCCCGGCCTGCGGGTTGTACAGGCGCAGGCTCACACCCTCGATCGTTCCCGTCGGGCCCGCCACCCGCAGTTCGACCAGATTGGCGCGCCCGTCCAGCACTTTCCGCACGACGCTGGTGCCGGTGTATTCCACCCATTCCTGCGAACCGGACAGGGGCTGGGCCAGCCGCCGCAGTTCGGTCTTCCAGGTGCCGATTTCCCAATCGAAATCGTGCTGGCCGTCGCCCGGGACCGTGGCGACCGGCGGCGTCTGTGCCGGCGCGTTCATCGCCAGCAATGCCATGGCCAGGCAGGTGCCGCCGAGCCAGCTTCGCGCGGGGTTTTGCATCGTCTCGTCCCGTCTCCCATGATGCGCGCAGGATAGGAACGCGAGACCGGCATGAACAAGAAGGTACCCGCGGGTAACCATGCCCGGCACAATCCGCTCGAAGGCTGTCCGCTGGCGGCGGCCTTCGCGGCCATCGGCGGCAAGTGGAAACTGACGATTCTCTACTACCTGGCGCACGGCGAACTGCATTTCGCCGGTCTGCAACACCGCGTTACCCCGATCTCGAACAAGGTGCTCGCCGAACAACTGCGGGAGCTCGAAGCCGATGGCCTGGTCGATCGCACTCCCACCGGCAGCGTGCCCGCGGTGGTGAATTTACCAGTTGACGGAATACGGCAAGACCCTGTTGCCGATTGTCGAAGGAGTGCGGGGTGTGGGGGGAAGGTCACCTGCGGCGGGGAGCATTGGAGCAGCGCGCTGACAGCATGGGGTGCTTCACTGAAATTCCGGCGCAACGAAAAGGCTGAATATCATCAGCGCCTGGCACATCCTCTTGCGGGAGCTGAGATTGGGCTGTCCATGTCTTTTTTCAGTCGACACCAGTCCCGCATCGCTTTCCAGCTACTTTCTTTTCCAACGCATCGGCGAAGCGGCGCGCGATCCGTTCCGTGCCACCGCCAAGATTGAACATGACCTTCTCTTCCCACAGCTTCCGGCCATTAGGCGAGTAGCAAACGACTCTCCCTGATTCAAATGCCGCAGACGTGTCCAGCTTGATCTCAACGATACCTGCCGCGCCACGCTCCTTCGCCAGCGTGATGACCTCCAGCAAGGTTCCTTTCTGATATGACACGCGGCCGGCGAGAACACCTCCAATCTGAGCCGCCGCCCAAGGGTGTGATACATCCGGCACGATGAAAATCTGGCCGGCCTCTCCTGAAGGAGCTGGACTGACTTCCTGGGCCAATGTGGGTACTGCTAAAGAAAGACCAATGACTAGCGCAAACTTGTTCATGCGTCCCCCACATTGGTTTCGCCAGTACTTATTTTTGAGGATGATTAAACAGATCAATGCCAATCCACGATCCGGCCTCTAAGGTTGGAGCGTCGCGGGCGAAGGCGTGTTCGGTGCATGTCGAGGCTTCGGCGGTGCGTTCTGATTATCCATGTCCGAGAAGATCAGCCACGGCTGCCCGGGGGTGCGGCGGAGCGTGAGGGTGAACTTGCCGGTGTCGCCGGGTCCATCGCCGTAGCCGTAGGCGCCGACGATGTAGCCGGTCGTGGCTTCAGTGTAAAAGGCGAGCGCACGTAGCCGCAGTGGGCCGCCGCTTCCGCCTTCATAGGCAGCCTGGATGGCCTTGCGTCCGCGGACGGGCGGACGATTGCTTTGCAGGATGAAGCCATCCTCCGCGAACAGCGCCGCGAGGGCCGCCGCGTCACCCGCGCGCCATGCGCGCTCGTAGTCGCGGAGTACTCGATCCAGTTCGGGCGGCAGCGTGACGCTGGGAACGTCGGTGGGCTCTGGAGCATCTTGTGCAAAAGCTGGCGTGACAACCAACATCAGGCCGAGGACAACAACAGTGAGAAAAGGGTGGCTCATATACGTCAGCCCGATTGAATTTCAGTAGTTGGAACAACGAAATAGAGCCTCAATGGACTAGCCAAAATAACAGAGATATAGAAAATACAATCCACCCCTGTTTTTTACGTTTTGGAGCTAGTAAGAATTGACAATTCTTTGGAATGAGGTGTCTCTGCCAATACTTGGAATCTGCTGGTCTGTGGCTGCAATAATTGCGTTCATGGCAGCCAGTGTTATTGGTTTGTAGTTAGCGACAAGAGAGACTGCAGCACTAAGCGATAGTTTGAGGCACAGGAACGCAGAGAAAGGCGAGCAGAAAACTCTCGATCTATTGGAAGTTTAACTAGCTCCTTTAGCTCTTCTTCGGTGAAGCGACCAATCATTGCGTCATAGTGGGGAACCGCCATCGCGGATACTCCGTAGCCGTTTCCGATCTTTGCCATGATTAGCGTCTTGACGTAGCTCCGCCTGATAGCTTCGGGAATGCGACCGGTGGCTGGCACATAAGCAAGCAAGTTCTTAGCGTGTGCTGGCTCGTTATAAAAATTATTTAAGGCGCCATGGGCACTGTAAAGAGCGGAGACGCGCTCAGCCATCTCTACAGCGAGAGTGTCGGGCGGGAGATAGCCCAATCCCTCAATACCGGCCAAGAACTCATTGGCTGCTGTTCGTCGTGTTACTTCACCGTTCGCCGCGAATGTCGAGAAGCGAAGACCACACTCATGTTTTGCATCTTCTGGCGCCAAATCCCAGCATTTTCGCGCAATCAGTCTGATGTTTGATTTAATCTGAGCTACCGCATTGTCTGCGGTATACATACCGAAGAGCGTTCTGAGCAAGGATCTGACGATATCAGTGGGAGATGTTCCATTCCCGTTCGGATGTGCTGCGCATCCTGCTCCGACAGATTCGAATTGCGAATACTATTAAGGAATCTTTTAACTTCAATTGCGGCTGCTTCTGGATCTCTGGCTATGACTTCTCTTATGCACGTCTCCAGCCAAGAGATGAGCTGCAACCCGCTTAGTTCGTTCTGATTTGGGTGGGCGGCACTTGCCCAATTTCGCATGTCTCGAATGTAATCGAGGTGGCGGTAACCTATATCAGAAAGAATTCCCGTTAGATGGCAGCCTCGAATCAATTCCCATTCTTCAATCTTCGCCAGATCTGTTTCGTCTCGCAATTTTGACCGACGCGATGGATCGTAACCACACTGTCGTAGAAGTAATCAAGATCGAATCGAGCAACCTTCCTTCTAAGGTGAACTACTGTTTCGTCCCAAACAAAATTTAATGCTGCATCAAAAAAGACCAGCCCCGCACGCGGCGATGAACTTGGACAGATAAAGTGCCTCTCCGCGCCTCGCATGATCAATCAATGCAATAACGTCAGGCAAATTGGAAATGACGCGTTGCCGTTCAGAAGTAGGAACGAGGACATTCTGAGTTGGGAGGCCGAGTTCGCCCAAGTAGGTAACAAGAGCTCCTGTAAATTGGTCAACACGCTCAGCAACTTGAGTTTGACTAGTAACTATGGCCGGCACTGACATTCTTGTCCCTCAACTACGCAGAGCCGCGTCCCTAGGTCCGGCTACATGACCTCTCCCGCCGCTCAATGCGACGGGACTATCTACTTGATTCAACTCGATGTTAAGACAGCTGAATCCGACTAACAAGCTGATTTCCGATGAGTCCCGCCTGCCACCGCGCCGCAAGATATGAAAACAGCCCCCATAAACTTGAAATATCCAGTTGATGATGAAGCCGCCAATGGGAAAAAATCGTTATAGCTATCAGCCTGGCCGATAGCTAAAATCTCCCCCCAGTGCTCAACACACCTCCCGCTAGCGGTGTCCGCGTCCGTCCTCGCGGTTTTCCGATATCGACCGGAGGCCAACATGGCAGGCAACAAGACCCGCCGCCCCTTTCCGCGTGAGCGCCAACTCAAAACCGGCTACGCCTATTACCCACACACCGGCAAGGGCCGCCCCACCCCGCCCTTTCCCTCGCTGCGCCTGCAAGGCCGCTGGCTGGAGCAGGCCGGATTCTCGATTGGGCAGACGGTCCAGGTACGCATACGCGCCGGCCGTCTGGTGCTGGAGCCGGTGAAGTCGGATTGATGGGACTGTCCGCCGCCCCGATCTGCGGGGCGGCGGTATCCGGCTCAGAAGCGGGTGAGCTTCCAGCAGCGGTGGATGCGGGCGTTGCGCTCGAAATCCGGGGGGAGGGTCTGCGGGGTGATGTCCTCGCAGCGGGCGAAGGCGGCGATTTCGTTTTCGTCCAGGCGGAAGCGGCGGAAGTTGTTGCTGAAGTACAGCACGCCATTGGGGGGCCAGTCGGGCGACCGCCGCGCGCAGCAGGCGCACGTGTTCCTTCTGGATGTCGAAGTCGTCGGCGCGGGCGGAGTTGGAGAAGGTGGGCGGGTCGCAGAAGATCAGGTCGTATTCGCCCTGCTCGGCTTCCAGCCAGCGCACGGCGTCGGCCTGCACGAGGCGGTGTTTGGCGCCGCCGAAATCGTTGCCCGCCAGATTGCGCCCGCACCATTCCAGGTAGGTGCCGGACAGGTCCACGCTGGTGGTGGTGGCCGCGCCGCCGACGGCGGCCTGCACGCTGGCGACGCCGGTGTAGCTGAAGAGGTTGAGGAAGCGCTTGCCGCGCGCTTCCTGCGCCATGCGTCGGCGCAGCGGGCGGTGATCCAGGAACAGGCCGGTGTCGAGGTAGTCGAACAGGTTGACCTGCAGGCGGGCGTTGTTTTCCCGCACCCACAGGGTCTGGTCCTTCTGGTCGAAGCGGCCGTACTTGCTGCCGCCCTTGCCACGCGCGCGCGACTTGATCGCCACCCGCTCCGGCGGCGCGGCGAAGACTTCGCGCGCGGCGGCCAGCAGTTCGCTGAAACGGCGGCGCACGTCGGTTTCCGGGATGCTGGCCGGGGCGGCGTATTCCTGGATGTGCAGGTAGGTGCCGCCGTTGTTCTCGGCCTCGTACACGTCGATGGCGGCGGCGTATTCGGGCAGATCCGCGTCGTAGGCGCGATAGCAGGTGACGTCCTCGCGGGCGCGCCAGCTCTTGAGCTTCTTGAGGTTCTTGCGGATGCGGTTGGCGACCATCTGCGCGCCTTCGCTGAGCGGGCGCGGTTCGCTGCGCTCGCGGGCGGGCGCGGCGACGGTATCGCAGACGATCAGGGCGCACTCGATGGCGCCGTTGAACACCTGGTATTTCTTCTGCGCGCGCAGGCCGGTGGCGTGGGCCAGATCGGCGTTGCCGCACAGCAGGCTGGCGCGCCAGCCGGGCACGGCGCGTTGCAGCGCGTCGCCGAGCATCCGGTACAGCGCGGCGTCGGCGGCCAGGCGCTCGTCGTAGGGTGGATTGCAGACCACCAGGCCGCCGCCTTCGCCAGGGGCTTCCAGTTGGGCGACGTCGCGGGTCTGGAATTGAATCTGTCCGGCGAGGCCGGCCAGGGTGGCGTTCTCGTTGGCGGCGCGAATGGCGCGCGAATCCAGATCGCTGCCGAAGAAGCGCGGATGCAGCGCGCGGCGGCCTTCGGTCTCGCGGGCGACGGCATCGGCGAACAGATCGCGCCAGGCCTGCGTGTCGAAGCCCAGCCAGCGGGTGGGCAACGCGTTGCCGTGGCGTTGCAGGCCCGGAGCGACATCGGCCGCCATCAGCGCGCCTTCAATCAGCAAGGTGCCGCTGCCGCACATGGGATCCAGCAGCGCGCCACCGGCGTGGTACAGCGCCGGCCAGCCACCGCGCATCAGCACGCCGGCGGCGAGGTTTTCCTTCAGCGGCGCCTCGTTCTGCTCGCGGCGCCAGCCACACCGTTCATGGGGCCGCCGCCGAGGTCAATCGACAGCGTGGCGCGACCCTTGCGCAGCGACAGGTTGATGCGCACGTCCGGCTGTTCGACATCCGACCGAGGGGCGTTCCAGTCCCTGCGTGGCGCACCAATCCACCACCGCGTCCTTGATCCGCTGGGCGGCGTAGCGCGCGTGGGTGATGGTCTGGCCGGAGACGTGCGCGTCCACCGCGAGGGTGAGCTCCGGACGCAGGTGGGTTTCCCAGGCGATGGCGGCGGCGCCGTCGTAGAGGTGTTGTCGT
>OFCY01000034.1_pt1 | contig 30777 bp, 29 predicted proteins | sample 1520981 | NCBI WGS metagenome assembly OFCY01 (sample SAMEA2532533, study PRJEB24079) | metagenome
GGAAGCCGATGAGCAGGGTCCACAGGATGCCGCCACCAAAGATCTGTTCCATCTGAACACTCCGGTCGGAAAAAGTGGGGGGTGTCCGCAGGGTAACCCAAGCCATGCCCGGCGCACATCCGTCCCGCCCGGCCGCGGTCAATGCGGGCGGAAACGAAAAGAGGAGCCGGGATGCCCCGGCTCTTTTCGCGTACCCGTGCAGGACAACGCTCAGCAGCAGCCGTGGTCGCCGTGCTGGTCGCCGCCGGCGACCGCCGCCACGCCGGTGGTTTCGCCACGCACGCTGGCCGCATGGTGCTCGGCGATGACGCGCGCCACGCAGGCGGTGACCTTCTTGCCCATCGGAATGTGCAGGAACTCGTTGGGACCGTGGGCGTTGGAGTGCGGACCCAGCACGCCGGTGATCATGAACTGCGCACCCGGGAATTTCTCGCCCAGCATGCCCATGAACGGGATGGTGCCGCCTTCGCCCATGTACATGGCCGGCGCGCCGAAGAACTCGCGGCTGGACGCATCAATGGCCTTCTCCAGCCACGGCGACATCGCCGGGGCGTTCCAGCCGGTGCTGGCCTTTTCCAGATCCAGGCTGACCTGGGCGCCGTTGGGCGGATCCTTCAGCAGCAGTTCCTTCAGCAGTTCGCCGGCACGCTTGCCGTCCAGGGTCGGCGGCAGGCGCAGCGACAGCTTGACCGAGGTATGCGGACGCAGCACGTTGCCGGCCGACGACAGCGGCGGCATGCCGTCCACGCCGGTCACCGACAGCGCCGGGCGCCAGGTGCGGTTGAGCACCAGCTCGGTCAGATCCTCTGCCATCGGGGTCATCCCGGGCAGGAACGGGAATTTGTCGAACACCGCCGTGTCCAGCACCCGTGCGGCTTCCTTCGCCTGGGCCAGGCGATCGCCCGGAATCTCGACCTGCAGGCCTTCCGGCAGGATCCGGCCGGTGTTCTCGTCCTCCAGTCGCGACAGCAACTGGCGCAGCAGGCGGAAGCTGGACGGCACCACGCCGGAGGCGTCGCCGGAATGCACGCCTTCCTCCAGCACCTTGACCGTGAAGTTGCCGCCGGCCAGGCCGCGCAGCGAGGTCGTGCACCACAGCTGTTCGTAGTTGCCGCAACCCGAATCCAGGCAGACCACCAGCGACGGCTTGCCGATGCGATCGGCCAGGTGATCGACGTAGGCCGGCAGGTCGTAGCTGCCGGATTCCTCGCAGGCTTCGATCAGCACCACGCAGCGCGCATGCGGCACGCCCTGGGCCTGCAGCGCCTGCAGGGCGGCCAGCGAACCGAAGATGGCGTAGCCGTCGTCGGCGCCGCCGCGGCCGTACAGGCGATCCCCCTTCAGCACCGGCGTCCACGGACCCAGATCGGCATCCCAGCCGGTCATTTCCGGCTGCTTGTCCAGGTGCCCGTACAGCAGCACGGTATCGGCGCCGGTTTCCGGGCCACTGGCGGGAATCTCGATGAAAATCAGCGGGGTACGGCCTTCCAGGCGAACCACTTCCACCTGCATCCCGGGAATGGCCTGGGCGCGTGCCCAGTCTTCCATCAGGCGCACCGCCGCATCCATGTATCCGTTGGCCACCCAGTCCTTGTCGAACATCGGCGACTTGTTCGGGATGCGGATGTATTCGACCAGCTGCGGAACGATGTCGTCGTCCCATTTTTCGGCGACGAAGCGGTCGACTTTGGCGGTATCCATGGTGTCTCCAATCGGTACGGAATCAGAACGCCCATTCTACGCCTCCCCATGGGGGTAGGAATTTTCCTACATGACGTCGAGGGGTTTCCCGGCAGTTTTTGACGGTGGCAGGCGATATGTTTTGCATCGGTGGCGGATGAGACTGTTTCCGCCGGTCACGAAGCGATTCGATGCCGGCAGGAGCCACAGGGGACAAAACCTCTGTACGAAAGGAATCACTCATTTGCCACAAGGAGAGTTGCCCATGAAATCGCTGAGCACCGTGTTGAAGTCGGTTGCCCTGTCGCTGGTCCTGGCCCTGAGCGCCCATGCCGCCGACAAGGTGAACATCAACACCGCGGACGCGGCCACGCTGCAGACGGTCCTGATCGGGATCGGCCAGGCGAAGGCGGAGGCCATCATCGAGTACCGCAAGACCAACGGTCCGTTCAAGAGTCCCGAGGAGCTTGCGATGGTCAAGGGCATCGGTTTGAAGACGGTGGAACGCAATCGCGAACGGATCGAATTGCGTTCCTCCGCCGAGCCGGCGAACAAGCCGGCGACGGCTGCCCGCCCGGCACCGGTCACCCGGCGCTGACGGCAGCACGAAAAACCCATGCCGTGGTTTCTGCAGGATGCAGATCGACCCGGCTGACGGGGCAGGACGCCAGGGGACAGGCACGGATGCCGACAGGGATGTACCCATTTCGCATCGGCGTGCAGGACGCACGGGAACAGGAGCAGGCAGGATGCCTGTGATCGGCAGGAGCCGACAGGGACGTATCCATCGCCCGGACATGCAGGGAGCATGTCCGGGCGATGCTTTTTGGGGCGTTAGAATCCGGTTCCGGCCCACAGCGAAGCAGTCACCGTGTCCGACGCACGCATCATTCCCGCCAACGAGTACCGCAGGACCCGCTGGAAGAACGGCCAGGGGTGGACGCGGGAAATCCTGCGCATGCCCGACGGTGACGATTGGACGTGGCGGCTGTCGATTGCGGAGGTCGAACAGGACGCCGCGTTCTCGTCGTTTCCAGGCATCGAGCGTGAGCTGATCCTTCTGCAGGGAATGGGCTGCGGCTGGCGTTCGCGGAGGGCGAACAGGTCGAACTGGAACCGCCGCACGGCCGGATTCGTTTCGCCGGGGAACGCGAGGTGACCGGGTATCTGCGCGACGGACCCACCCACGACTTCAACCTGATGTGGAAACGGGACGTCGTGGATGCCGAACTGCTGCACCGTCCGCTGGTCGGCTCGATGCTGTTCTTCGTGGACGCCGACACCACCTGGGCCGTCCACCTGTTGGCCGGACAGGCGGAGTTCGAGGCGGCGAGTGGCTTGCCGCCCCTGTTCGCAGGAGACACCGCGCTGCTGCCCGCCGGTCCGGAACGCCGGCGTTTCGCCTTGCAGGGTGGGGGAGAGCTGTTGGCCGCGCGGCTGTCGCCGGTGAAACGGAACGCGTCGGCGGATCAGTAGACGTCGCGGCGATAGCGGCCGGCCAGTCGGAGTTCCTCCAACCGATCCGCGCCGAGCGCGTCATTCAGGGCGGCGTCCACGCCGGGAGCCATGCCTTCCAGGCTGCCGCAGACGTAGATCACCGCACCATCGTCCACCCAGCGGCGCAACGCGTCGGCGGCTGCGCGCAACGCGTGCTGGACGTAGCGCCGCTCGGGCTGATCCCGCGAGAACGCCAGATCCAGGCGTTCCAGTGCGCCTCGCGCCTGCCAGTCCAGGATCTCGTCGCGATGGAAGAAATCGTTCGCGGCCTGGCGTTCGCCGAACACCAGCCAGTTGCGGGGCGCCGATGCCGCCACCCGGGCCTTCAGGTGCGCGCGCAGGCCGGCGATGCCGGTGCCGTTGCCGATCAGGATCATCGGGCGCTCGTTGCCGGGCGGATGGAAGTTGGCGTTCTCGCGAATGCGCAGCGCAATCGTTCCGCCCAGGGTCGCATGGTCGCACAGCCAGCCGCTGCCCAGGCCGGGTCGTCCGTCCGGACGCCGCATGCGCCGGACCAGCAATTGCAGGCTGCCATCACCGGGAATCGAGGCGATGGAGTATTCGCGGTGCGGCAGCGCGGTGAGCTCCGCGATCGCGGTTTCGGGTGCGTGGCCGCGCAGCGTTTCCGGATCCGGCAGGTGGACCTGGGCCAGGACTTCGGCCAGCGGTTGCCGCGTTCCCTGCCACTCGACCGAACGTTGCGGATCCCAGCCCACGGCCTGGACGAAAGCGCCCACGGCCGGCAGCGGATTGCGCGGACCGATTTCGGCGATGTCGCCGGCCTGCCACTTCGGCAACGTGCCGGTGGCCGGACGCAGGGCGATATGGAAGGCGGCTTCGCCCTGGCTGCCGGGATTCAGCACGCGCCGTTCGGCCAGGATCCAGTCCTCGTAGCGCGGACGATCCCAATCCGGCAGTTCGGCCATGCCGCCCAACTGGCTTAGATGGTGCTGCCAATGACGCAGCGCGCTTTCGTCGGCGTTGTCCACGTCCACGCGATCGAACAATGGCTGCGCGCCGTGCTGGGGAGAGGTGTCGAGTTGATGGCCGAAGGCGCAGAACTGCGCGTACTCGCGATCGCCCAGCGCCAGCACGGCATAACGCAGGCCGTGCAGGGAAAGCGCCTGCGACATGATCCGGCGGACGAAGCCCAGCGCGTGATCGGGTGGGTCGCCTTCGCCGGTGGTGCTGACCACGAACAGGATCCGTCCCTGCGCGAGATCGCCGGCCTGCAGCGTATCGATGGCCTGCGCGCGCGCGGCGACGCCGGCGGCGATCAGGCTGTCGGCCGTGCGCGTGGCCAGCACGTGCGCGAAACCGGTCTGGCTGGCGTACACCACCCGCAACGCGTCCTGCGAGGCATCGACGGCGGCGCCCCGATCCTGGCGTCGATGTCGTGCGGCCAGCCATGCCCACGCGCCGCCGTAAGCCAGCAGCGCCGCGCCGGCGCCGAACCAGCGACCGCTGCGCGGCGACGCCGGCCACCAGGTTTCGCCCTGCAACAGGGCCATCGCCGCCACGACGACGAGCAGGGTGAGCAGGACCAGGGCATTGCCCAGCCAGGCGAAGGAAACCGGCGAGGGAGAAGACTGCGCGCTCATGTGGCGAGATGGCGGGCGAACCGGCTGCTGGCGTGTTCCTCCAGCGTGTCGCCGTCGCGGACGACGAAGCGCGCCGCGAGGCCGCGCCGTTCGGCCAGCGCCAGCCCCGCGTCGGCGCCGAGCACGGTCAATGCGGTGGCCCAGGCATCGGCCTCCATCGCGGTTGGCGCAACCACGTTAACCCGCCGCGCGCGCGCTGGACACCGGCGTGCCGGTGCGCGGGTCGAGCGTATGCGTGTAGCGTTCGCCGGCCTGTTCGAACCAGTGCCAGCGATCGCCCGAGGTGGCGACCGCCCGTTCGTCGATGATCGCGATGCGTGGCTCCAGGCCGGCGGCTTCCTCCTCGTCCGGCGAGGATTCGATCAGCACCCGCCAGTGCTCGCCATCCGGCTTGCGGCCATAACCGAACAGTTCGCCGCCGACTTCGACCAGAGCGGCGGCGAAACCGCGCGCGCGCAGGGTTTCGGCCACCGCATCGACCGCATGGCCCTTGGCGATGGCCGACAGATCCAGTTGCACGCCACCGGGCTGCAGCAGGCGCCGGTGGTCGGTGTCCAGCACCAATCGCCGCCAGCCGACCTGTTGCCGGGTCGAATCGCGGCGGTCGTCGTCGGGAACCGTGCGGGATTGCGCATGGGCGCCGAACCCCCACAGTCCGACCAGCGGCCCGACGGTGGGATCGAACGCGCCTTCACTGGCCTCGGCGATATCCAGCGCGCAGCGCAGGACGGTGAAGAACGCATCCGGCAGCCGCTGCCAATGCCCGGCCGGCGCGCGGTTGAAACGACTGATGTCCGATTCCGCCTCCCAGGTGCTCATCTGCGCCACCACGCGATCCAGTTCGGCCTGGATCAGTGCATGCAGGGCATGCAGATCCTCGCGCGGCGACGCGACCAGCCGGACCGACCAGCTCGTGCCCATGGTTTCGCCATGCAGCGCGTGCAACGCCGTGTCCGGAGCGGGGAGGGACGAGGGAGACAAGGAGGAAGAAGGTGAACTCATGACCCGCGGCGCGTCCCGGGGGACGCGCCGCTCGTTGTGATTACTGCGGCAGGACTTCGAGCGTGGCCACGTAGCTGAGGCGGCGCTGCCTGGCCTGGGGCAGGGAGGTCTTGTCGTCCTGGGCGGTGGTTTCCAGCCAGTACATGCCGGCTTCCGGCCAGGTCACGCTGAACTCGCCGTTGGCGTCGGTGGTGACCTTGATCTCGTCCTGCGCGTTGCGATAGCGGGTGCCGCCACGGGTGATCTCGAATTCCAGGCCCGCGGCCGGCTTGCCGTCCTTGAGCATGCGGAACTTGGCCGGCTCGCCGGCGAACAGATCGTTCGGATGGGTGACCGGCACCAGTTCCAGGCCTTCGCCGCTGGTCTTGAGCGCGGTGTCGTTGGGCGAGCCGTTGGTCACGAAGGTCTCGATGCGGCCGACCGACTGCGAGACCTGCAGGTTCTTGGCATCCTTCGGCACTTCGGTGGCGAAGGTGGCGGGGGTGCCGCGCCAGCGCTTGGGCTTGCCGTTCTCTTCCCAGCTGCCGAACAGGCCGCTGTTGACCACCGCGATGCGGTAGGTGCCCTGCTGCTTGAGTTCGACGTCGAACACGGTGCGGTACTTGCCGGTGGCCAGGTTCTGCGCATCGACCTTGCCGCCGTCCGGCGCGGTGATGGTCAGGCCATCCGTGCGCAGCGGCACGTGGTTGAAGTAGAACAGGTCGTTGGACACCGCGGCGTCCACGGTGATCCACGGGTTCTGGCCGGCGATCACCGTCTGCGACGGTTGCAGCCAGGCCTTGTGCGCGAACGCGCTCAGCGGCAGTGCGGACGCCAGCGCGATGGCGAGGGTCAGGGAACGCTTCATCGGTTTCTCCAGCTTTCGTCGTGAATGGGAAGAGGCGGATGCATCGGCATCCGCGCGGGGATGGCTTACGGCTTGACGGTCAGGGTGACGGCACCCAGTTCGCTGCTGCCCTGGGCCTTGCCGTTCTGCGCGGCGCCCTTGGCCGGCCAGGTGAAGGGAATCTTCAACAGTTCGCGGCCGCCCACTTCGCGTGCGGCTTCCACCACCAGCGTGTACTGGCCCGGCGCCAGCTGCGCGAGTTGCGGCTGCTTGTCGGTGAACTTCAGCGCGTGCTTGCCGACCGGGCGGGTCGGGCCGGTGACGCCGTCCACCGGCACCTTCAGGGTGCGGCCGGACTTGCGCCACCACTGCCGCATGTCCGGCAGCCACTTGGTGCCGTGGCCTTCGGCGGTGTCGCGCTGCTGGTACCAGACCGACAGGTTGGCGGCGACCTTCTGATCGGCGCTTTCCAGCCAGATCGCGACGTAGGGCCGATGGTATTCGGCGACGTTGAGCTGGGGCACTTCGACGTTGATGTTCAGTTCGCCGGCATACGCCGGAACGGTCAGCAACCCGCTCAATGCGAACGTCAGGGTCAGGGACACGGTGGTCTTGGTCATGGGCAGGCTCGTCGAAGGATCAGTGGATGAAGATCAGGGCCAGCAGCAGCGGCACCATCAGGCCCAGGCCGACCATCGGCCAGGTCAGGCGGCGCTGGCGCGCGTGCAGTTGCAGCAGGAACAGGCCGGTGATGCAGAACACCAGGCAGGCGATCGCGAAGATGTCGAGGAACCATCCCCACGCCGCGCCGGCGTTGCGGCCCTTGTGCAGGTCGTTGAAGTAGGACACCCAGCCGCGGTCGGTGCTTTCGTACTCCACCGCGCCGGTTTCGCGATCGATGCTCAGCCATGCGTCCGCGCCCGGGCGCGGCATCGAAAGATAGATTTCCACGTCCGACCACTCGGCCTGACGGCGGCCGATGCCGACGGAGAATTCGTCGCCCAGCCAGGTGGCGACGGGCGCGGGCAGCGGCGCATTGCCTTCCTGGCGGCTTCCCAGCTTGGCCAGCAGCGCGGGCGGCAACTGCGCCTGCCGGTTGACCACCTCGGGCTTGGCCTCGATTTTCGAAGCGTGGTTGAGGGTGATGCCGGTGGCCGCGAACAGCAGCATGCCGATGAGGCAGATCGCCGAACTGATCCAATGCCATTGGTGCAGCGTGCGCAGCCAGTAACCCCGGCGCTGCTGCTGGCTGGTGACGGATTGTGCGGGCGCTGGGCTCAAGCGGGCGGGACGGGGCGAATGGAAGGTGAATTAGACCACAAATGAGAATGCCTCTCAATTGAGGTGGCCGGCCCGCGGAGGGACGGACCGGCCGGATACCGCGTCAGAAGCGCAGGTTCAACGACACCCAGAAACTGCGGCGCTGCTCCTTCACGGCGTAGTCGTCCACGCAGCTGTACTCGCTGTCGCTGATCAGCAGGCAGGACTGGGACACGAAATCCTTGTCGAACACGTTGTTGACCCGGGCATTGATGGTCAGCGCGTCGGTGGCCTTCCAACTGCCGCCCAGGTGGAACACGGTGTAGTCCTCGTAGTAGCGAACGTTGGAGACGGCCGCGCCGTTGACCGAGGTGACCACGGTGTCGCGGTAGCGGTCGTAGCGGCCCTCGCCGATCAGCGACAGGCTCAGGGCGTCGCTGACCTGCCAGTTCAGGCTGGCATTGGCCATGTGCCTGGCCGGGTTGCCGGCGATGGGCGTGCCCCTGGCCGTGCCGCTGGTCTGTTCGGACTTGGTGTAGGTGTAGTTGCCGCGCAGTTCCAGGTTGTCCAGCAGGTCCACGTGCGCGGCCAGTTCGACGCCGCGGGTCTCGGCCTCGTCGATGTTCACGCTCTGGCTGAAGGTGCTGTAGCCCAGTTCGGCCCAGCCCGGGCCGACATCCACGCAGTAGCCGCTGCCGGCCGGCGCGACTTCGCAGTTCGGGAAGGTGCCGCCGCTGGCGATCTTGTCCTCGAACTTGTTGAAGAAGCCGGTGATGTTGAAGCCGAAGCGATCACCCTCGTAGTAGGCGGCCAGCTCGTAGTTGGTGCTGGTCTCCGGCTTGAGGCGGGGAGAACCCACCAGCGGCAGCACGCCCTGGCCGCCGAAGCCGACGATGCCCGGGAACAGCTGATCCGGGCGCGGCGTCTTGTAGCCGGTGCTGACGCCGCCCTTGACGGTCCAGGCGTCGCTGGCGTTCCAGACCAGGTAGGCGCGCGGACTGACATGGCTGCCGAACACGTTGTGATCGTCGTAGCGCACGCCCAGGGTCGCGGTCAGCGAATCGGTGAACGACCAGTTGTCCTCGGCGAACACCGACCACATCCGGTGCTTCTGCTTCACGTCGTTGCGATAACCGCCGCCGTCCATGCCGAACACGCCGTCGGTCATGTCGGTGTCGTTGTACTGGCCGCCGACGGTCAGTTTGTGCGCGCCGAAGGTCATGTCCAGCATCGTGTCCAGCACGTAGCCTTCCAGTTCCATCGTGCGCAGCGGGCGCGGCAGAAATGCGGACAGGCGCGTGCGCTCGGCGTCGTTGAGTACGCTCAGATTGCCCGCGGCCATGTTGCAGCGGGCGGCCTGGCCACGGCGGACGCAGACGTCGTTCCACAGGGTCTGCAGATCGGCGCGCTCTTCCAGTGTCAGTGGCAGCGAGCGGCCAAGGTTGTTGCTGGTGGCGTGGGTCAGGCTGGTCTGCCAGGTGCCGAAGTCGTAACGGCCCTGGTGGGTGAGCGACACCTGGTCACGCTCGTAGCGCTGCCATCCGGTGTAGCCGACGCGTGGCTGCACGACGCGGCGGGTGATCGTGCCGGGACCATTGGGATTGGGAATCGTGGCGTTGCCGCTGCGCCACAGGCTTGCCAGGCTGTCCAGGGTGCCGGTCTGGCCCTTGCGGTTGTCGTACTTCTGCCGCGAGATGTCGTAGTCCAGCCAGAAATCGTTGTGCTCGTCGAGGCTGAAATCCAGGCGCACGCCGGCGTTCCAGCGGGTGTTGGCGACCGCCTTGCCGCCGCCGCCGAAGCCCAGCGTGCGTTCCCACATCGAACCATCCGGCAGCGGCAGCGCCTTCCATTCCGGATTCGATTCGTCAGTGTCGTACCAGCTGCCGCGCACCGCCATGCCCAGCCGATCCTTGACCAGCGGGCCGCTCAGGTAGAGGTCGGTGGTACGCGCATCGCCAAACTGATCTTCCTGCTGGATCGTGAAGCCCTGGGTGATCGAGCCGCCCCACTCGTCCTTGTTGCGGCGGGTGATGATGTTGATCACGCCGCCCATCGCGTCGGATCCGTACAGCGTGGACATCGGGCCGCGCACCACCTCGATGCGTTCGATTGCGTCCAGCGGCGGTACGTAGGCGAACTGGCCGCCGCCGAAATTGTTCGGGTAGAGCTGGCCGACGTTGCTCTGGCGGCGCCCATCGATCAGGACCAGGGTGTACTCGGACGGCATGCCGCGCATGCTGACGGTGGCGGCGCCGTTCTTGTCGGTGGTTTCCATGCCCACGTCGATGCCTTCGACGTCGCGCAGGGCATCGATCAGGCTGGTGTAGGGACGGTGGCTGAGTTCTTCGCGGGTGACCACGCTGATGCTGGCCGGCGCGTCGACGATCTTCTGCTCGAAGCCGGCCGCGGTGACGACGACGGTATCGAGGGTGCTGGGACGATCGGAGCCATCGGGCATCTGCTGGGCGATGGCGGGCGCGGAAAGCGAAAGCAGCAGGCAGGCGGCGAGCCGGTTGCGGCGGAAGGAATGCGGGAAGCGGTAATGGGTCATGGTGATCAGGCAGGCGTGTGGTTCCCTCTCCCGCGGAGGGGAGGGAAGGAAATGACGGGATGAGGGCGCGGTGGAAGCCGCAGGCGTGATGGCGGGCGCGGCTGCGCCGGAGCCGGATCAGGCGGTCTGGGTCGGCGGAATGCGCGCGGGCGGCGCCTGGCCGCGATGGCGTTGGCAGGGAGGTGCCGGCCGCGCCGGCACGCGATCGGAACTGCGCAGGGAGGCGCGGTTCGCGGAAGACTGTTCCGGTTCGGAGAATGCCGGGACGGCGAGCAACGCGAGCGGCGTCGCGATCGTCGGCGCAGCCGGCATCGGCTCGGCATCCCGCGCAACCGGTTGCAGGTTGACGCGTCGTTTCTTGGCTGGCTGGTCGTCGTGACGCCCCGCCTCGGGGGCTCCATCTTCGGGCGCCTGGTCAAGCGACCCGGCGGAGACCGCGTGGTTCTCCCAGTGGCCGAACCCATGTGGCCGCTGGCCGGCCATGGCGCCGAAATGCAGGGTGGCCAGCAGCAGGCACAGGGAGGCCAGCACGGCCAGCCACGCCGCGCGCGCCGCACTTGGCGGCGCGGTGCGGGGACGGACAGCGTGGCGGATTGCCTGGAACACAACTTACCCCTGCGGAGACGGCCGCCCCATGGGAGCGGCAAACGCGTGGATTTTAATGAGAATTATTATCAAATGCAAATGAGTGGCAATTGTGCTGATTGAACTCACGTGTGCGCCGTCGAACTGGACCGGAAAGCGTCCGCGTTCCCTTGTAGATGGCGTGCCATTGGGGTGATGCACGGAAGTCACCGGCCCACCCGCTGTCGCAATGTCGATGATTCACGGGGGCCATGATGGTCTTCGGTGCCTGCGCGGTGCCGATGCGTCTCCGGCGGCCCCCGAGAGAGGAGCCGCCGTATTGCGCGTGTTCGGCGAAGGCGCTCCCGACCGGCTACTGTCAGAAGCGTAGATTCAGGCTCAACAGCAGTGAGCGCGGGGCGCCTGGCGTATAGCGATATCCGTTTCTGTTGATGGCCGCCACATAGGTCTTGTCGAACACGTTGTAGGCGTTCAGGCGCAAGTCCGCGTGATCGTTGAAGGCGTAACCGATCATCGCGTCCCACACCGAATTGGATTGGATGATGCCGGGCGTACCGACCGTGTTCGAGGTGCTGCGCTGCATCTGGCCGGTGTAGCGCACGCCTCCGCCAACGGTCAGGCCAAAGGGCATCTGGTACGTGGTCCAGGCGGTGAACGCCTTGTCCGGCGTATAGGCGAGTTCCCGGCTACCGTCATGAGCCAATGTCGCACCGCGCTTTACCTGCGTGGTCAGCGTGGTATAGCCGGCCGATACCGACCAGTCTTCGGTGATCTTGCCGATGGCCGACAACTCGATGCCGCGCACCCGTTTCTCGCCGCCCTGGAATGTCACGCCGGCGTCGGTCATCAGTTCATTGCTGATGTCGGTCTGGAACATCGCCAGTGCCAACAGCAGTCCGTCGTTGAGCTGCCATTTGCTGCCGACCTCGAGGGTGACGGCTTTCTGAGGTTCGTACCTGGGATTGTTGGGGCTGCGATCGGAAGGGCTCAGTTGCAGCGCCGCGCCGCCGGGAGGTTGCCGCGAGTTCGCGTAGTTGGCATAAACACTGGCGGAATCCCCACCTTGTAGAGTGCGCCCAGTTTCCAGTTCAGCAGTGTGTCACTGGCTTCCAGGCGCGGCGCGGCAATCAGGCTTCCCGTGGGCAGGCCATTGCAGGCCGCGCCGCTGCATGCGGCAACGTTCTGGTAGGTGGTCTTGTAGCGATCCGCGCGCAAGCCGGCGCTGAGCAGGAACGAGTCTCCGAAGGCAAGCGTGTCGAATACGTACAACGAGGTTGTGGAAGTACGACCACGGGTGTACGCGCCGCTTCGTTTCCAGGAGAGGCCATCCACATGCGGATCCGGATGATAGAGATTGGCATCCGGCCAGCGTCCCGTGCGTGTCACGCGACGGTTTTCGAGCGTTTCCCGGGCGAACTCAAGACCGGTGCTCATTTCATGCCGGACCGCGCCGGTGGCGAAGTCGGCGCGCAGGTTCACTTGATTGGTGAAGATCGTATAGGTCTGGTCCTTGAACGTCGGGATGCTGCGCGCCAGCGTGTAGGAGGAACGATCGTCGATGCTGGAGTAGCGGATGTTGCCGATCGGTCGATTGCCCGGATCGGCCCTGCCGGTGCCCATGAACGAGGTCAGCAGGTAGTCCTGCTCGTTCCTGCCCCAGCGTGTGGCATTGGACAGCTTCAGGGATTCGGAGAAATCATGTTCCAAACGGAATGTCGCCATCTGAGCGTTCACGTCGTCATGATCGTGGCGGGTGCCGTAGAAATTCCCGGGGTCGACGGGATGTCCGGTCAGTCGCTCCAGTGTCGGTTGCGGCGTCCAGCCGGGCAGGCCGATGGTGGGCACGCCGCCATCGGGGACGTTGTCCTGCTTCACGTACAGCAGATTGAGAAAATATCGGGTGTCGGTACCCAGGCCGAAGGCCAGCGAGGACGCCAGGCCCCAGCGCTTGTTCTTCACGACATCGCGGCCGGGCACGCCGCTGTCCTGGACCATCGCGTTCACCCGCAGCGCCGAGCCCGCCACCGGCAGTGACTGGTTCCAGTCCAGGGTTGCCCGCCTGCGGTCATGGGTTCCCGCCGACAACGTCGCGCCGATCGCATCCTTGAGCCGCGCCTGCTTGCTGGCCATGTTGATCGCGCCCGTCGGCGCCCCGCGACCGTTGTCGGTCCCGGCAGGGCCCTTGGTCACCTCCACCTGTTCGGTGTTGAACACGTCGCGCGAAATCGAACCCAGATCACGCATGCCGTCGACGAAGATGTTGCCGGAGCTATCGAAGCCGCGCATGAACACTGCGTCCCCGGTGCTTGTGCCGCCATTCTCGCCGACGTAGAAAGTGCCGACGCCAGGCGTATTGCGAAGCGCTTCGGTGAGGGTGGTCGCGCCCTGCTGATTGAACAGATCGTCGGTGATGATCTGGATGGTCTGAGGAGTGTCCTGCACTGGGCGGGTGAACTTGGGCGAGGCGACGCGACCCGACCGCCATCCCTTGACCCGCAGTTCCGGAAGCGTGGTCGGATCGGTTTCGGCGTTCGTCGCGGTCTCCGCGTGTACCGCTGCGGGCAATGCCAGTGCGAGCCCGGTCAGTAAGGTGGTCGCCGCCATCGCGGTCGAGGTGGGGGAAGCGTGCTTGCGGGATCTGATGTGAGCCATGGGAAACAACCTTGATGGGGGAGTAACGCCCGCCGACGGACGGAGGCGGACAAGGCGACGTGCGGAAGCCACGCGCCAGCCGTGCCGGTGCAGGGGCACCGGATGGTGAGGCGGTAATGGCGGCATGCCGGCGATGCGGGCGGGGACGGCACGCCATTGCGAAAAACGGCGGCCCCTTGCTGGCGACGTCGCGGAGCAGGCGCGACGGATGCAGGGAAATCCTAAATAAGAGCCGCTCTCAAAAAAATAGAAAACGACTAACTTTGAAATCGTCGCTCCGCCGCGCGGGCGACGGCGCTCATGGCGCGGCGCCGGACGGATCGTGCGCGGCACGACGGCTCGCCGCGCTGTCGCTTGAACGCATCAGGGGACGTGAAAATGAAAGAGCCGGCGATGCGCCGGCCCGTGCGGAAATATCGGAATGCAAAGGCGCATTCCGGCGGCTGTGGGCCGATGGGCCCTTCAGGTCTCCGCCCAGCGCCGCAACAGGTTGTGATACACGCCGGTCAGCCGGACCACCGCGGCATTGTCCGCGCCGGTCTGCCGCAACGTCTCCAGCGAAGTGTCCATCTCGAACAGCAGGCGACGGCAGGCATCGTCGCGGACCATGCTCTGCACCCACAGGAACGAAGCCAGGCGCGCGCCGCGCGTCAACGGTGAACTTGTGCAGGCTGCTGGACGGGTACAACACCACGTCGCCGGCGGGGAGCTTGACCTCATGCTCGCCGTAGGTGTCGCTGATGATCAGTTCGCCGCCGTCGTATTCGTCGGGTTCGCACAGGAACACGGTGCACGACACGTCGGAGCGCACCGCCTGGCTGCGACCTTCGGGAGTGCGGGTAAGCATCACCGAGCCGTCGATGTGGAAACCGTATTCACCGCCGCCCTGGTAGCGGTTGAAACGCGGCGGCACGGTGCGCAGCGGCAGCGCGGCGGCGAAATAGAGCGGGTTGCGTTCGAGTGCGGCGAGGATGCGCTGGCCCAGTTGCTCGCGCAGCGGCGAGGCGTCCGGCAACTGTTCGTTTCGCTTGACCTGCGCGCCCTGGACGCCTACGGTCTCGCGGCCGTCGGTCCAGTCGGCCCGGTCCAGCGCCTGCCGTATCGCCGCGACCTCCTGCGGAGCGAGCACCTGGGGGATATGCAGCAGCATGTGTTGTTCCTTGTAAGAAAACGGGGAGGCTTCCGCCTCCCCGTCTGACCGCATCAGAACCGCAGGTTGAGGCTCAGCAGCACCGAACGCGGGGCGCCCGGCGTGTAACGGTAGCCGCTCTTGTTGATTGCCGCCACGTAGTCCTTGTCGAACAGGTTGTAGGCGTTCAAGCGCAGGTCCAGGTTCGGATTGAACGCATAGCTGACCACCGCGTCCCACACGGTGTACGACTTGACGAAGGTGGGCGTGCCGACGGCGCCGTCGGTGCCGCGCTTCATTTCACCCGAGTAGCGCACGCCACCGCCGACGGTCAGGCCGAACGGGAGTTCGTAGGTACTCCAGGCGGTGAAGGCGCTGTCCGGGGTGTAGCCCAGATCGCGAGAGCGGTCCTGTGCCACCTGGGGCCCTTGGGTCACGGTGGCGTCCATGGTGGTGTAGCCCGCCGACACCGACCAGTCGTCGGTGATCTTGCCCACCGCCGACAATTCGATGCCCTTCACGCGCTTGTCGCCGCCCTGGAAGGTCACGCCGTTTTCGGTGATCACTTCGTTGGACACGTCGGTCTGGTACAGGGCCATCGTCAGCAGCAGCGCATCGCCCAGCAGGTTCCACTTGCTGCCGACCTCGAAGGTCTTGGCCTTCTGCGGATCGTAGATCGGGTTGTTGGCGTTGGTGGCCGACGGGCTCAGTTCCAGGGTGGAACCGCCTGGAGGCTGCTGCGAAACCGCATAGTTGGCGTAGATGCTGGCGACGTCGCCGACCTTGTAGACCGCGCCGAGCTTCCAGTTGAACAGCGTGTCCTTGCTCTTCAGGCGCACGTCGGTCAGCGTGCCGACCGGCGCGCCGTTGCAGGGCTGCGAGTTGTTGGCGGTGCAGGGCAGGTGGCCCAGGTAGTAGGTGTCGTAGCGATCGAAACGGATGCCGCCGGTCAGAGAAGGGATCGGTCAGGTGCGCCGTATCGAAGACGTAGAACGAGCTGGTGGTGGTTTCGGTGTGGGTGTAGGCGCCGTTGCGGAACCAGGTCAGGCCGGTGGCGCTGCTCGGATCCGGGTTGTACAGATTGGCCGGCGTCCACGCGCCGCGGGTGCCGTACCGCCAGCCCTTCAGTTCTTCCTTGGCGAATTCGACGCCGGTGCTGAGATTGTGCTCGACGCGACCGGTATTGAAGTCCGCGCGCAGGTTCAGCTGGTCGGTCAGGATGGTGTACTCCTGATCCTTGAAGGTCGGCAGGTTCCGGTTGACGGTCCAGCCGTACGGATTGTTGATGTCCGGAATGGTCAGCGTCGGCGTGGCGCCGGTGGCGGTGACCATGAACGCGGTCAGCAGATAGTCCTGCTCGTTCTTGCCCCAGCGCGCCACGTTGGTCAGCTTGAGCTTGTCGGAGAAGTCATGCTCGAAGCGGAACGTCGCCATCTGCGCGGTCACGTCGTCGTGATCGAAGCGGGTGCCGTAGAAATTCTCGCTGTCCACCCGGGGAGCCAGACCGATCTGCGGGCGCGCCGGATTGGGCGAACTGTAGCCGGGCAGGCCGATGGTCGGCACGCCGCCGTCGGGCACGTTGTCCTGCTTCACGTACAGCAGGTTGAGGAAGTAGCGGGTGTTCGAACCCAGGCCGAACGCCAGCGACGGCGCGACGCCCCAGCGCTTGTTGTTGACCAGGTCGCGACCGGGCACGTCGCTGTCCTGTGCCACCACGTTGAGGCGGAACGCCGCGCCGGGAATGCCGAGCGACTGGTTCCAGTCGGCGGTGACGCGCTTCTGGTCGTCGCTGCCCACCGACACGGTCGCGCTGATGGCGTCCTTCAGTGAAGCCTGCTTGCTGACCATGTTGATCGCGCCGGTCGGCGCGCTGCGGCCGTTGTCGGTACCGGCCGGACCCTTTTCGACTTCCAGCTGTTCGATGTTGAACACGTCACGCGAGACCGAACCCAGATCGCGCACGCCGTCGACAAAGATGCTGCTGGAGCTGTCGAAGCCGCGCATGAACAAGGTGTCGCCGGTGGCGGTGTTGCCGTTTTCGCCGACGAAGAAAGTACCCACGCCGGGGCTGTTGCGCAGCGCCTCGGTCAGGGTGGTCGCGCCCTGCTGGTTGAACAGATCGTCGGTGATGATCTGGATGGTCTGCGGGGTGTCCTGCAACGACTGGGTGAACTTGGGGGAGGCCAGCTTGTCCGCCTTGTATTCGCCGACCGAGGCGCCTTCGACGTGCACTTCCGGCAGGGTGGTCGGATCCGGCTTGGGCGTGTTGTCGGAGGCGACCTGGGCGGCGGCGGGAACCGCCAGCGCCAGGCTGGTCAGGAGGGTGGCGGCCGTCAGGCCGTTCGGGGAACGGGACGCGGGAGTGGCGTGCTTGCGCGACTTGATCGGGTTCATGGGTGGTCTTGGCAGTTTCGGAAGGGAATCCCCGTGGCGACGGGCGATGGGGGAGCGGAGCGCTGGCGGTCCGGGCATCCGGATCGCCAGTGCGGATTCAGGCGCGCGGAGGCGCGTGGCCGTGCGGCAGATGGCAGGCGTCGGGCCGGAACCGGAGATCGCCGGTTCCGCGGGACGCGCAGCGCGCGGGTTGGAAGCCGGGACGGTTGGCGGGAGCAGGGGCGCTCGCGGGGTCGGATTCGCCTTCGGGCAAGGGTTCGATGGCGGCGATCGGGTCGACGGACGGACGCTGCCAGCCTGTGGCGGGACGTCCGGTTCCGGTGTCCTGGGCGCCTGTGGTGGCAGGCGCGGCCGTCGCGGGCAGATGGGCTGCCAGGGTCGGGCCGGCCGCGGCCGCGACGGAAGCCGGCATCGCCGGAAACAGCCACGCCAGCGAACACAACAGTCCCAGCAACGCCCAGAACAAGGCGCTGCGACGTGCGTCACGGGAGCGGGCAGGCGGAAGGAACAAGGGGAACCGGAAGGTCAGCCGGATAACGAACTTATAATCTTAATGATAATTGTTCTCTTTCGCAAAGATGCGCCGGACGGGAAGGCGAAAGATGCAAAAAAGGGCGGATTCCGGGGAATCCGCCCTTATGGGGAATGCCGTCGCCCCGTGAATCAGCCGCGGTCGTCGCGGGTCCACAGCCCGCCGTGCTCCTGCTTGACCGGGAACTTGGGCACCGGCGAATAGGCCGGCGCGCACAGCGCCCGGCCGTCCCGGATGTCGAACTTGGCCCCGTGCAGGATGCATTCGATGGTGGCCTCGTCGCCGTCGTAGTTGCCGGAGGACAGCTCGAAATCCTCGTGGCTGCAACGATCCTCCAGCGCGTAGAAGTCGCCGTCGTAGTTCATCACCAGGATCGGGGTGCCGGTGACCTCGTCGAACACCGTGCGCATCTCGCCGGGCAGCATTTCGCCGAGCGCGCAGACGAAGGTCCAGTTCTCGCTCACAGCGCCTTCTCCAGCACTTCGAAGCGAAGATCGTCGCGCTTGGGGAATGCCGAAGCGTTCGTCGCCGTAGGGGAAGGGTTTCTTGATGCCGGTGCGCGCGTAGCCACGACGCTCGTAGAAGGCGATGAGCTCGTCGCGCACGTCGATGACGCTCATCCGGATGGCCGGTTGTTGCCAGTCTTCGCGGACCACGCGTTCGGCCTCGGCGATCACCGCCTTGCCGACGCCGCCGCCCTGCAGGTCAGGGCGGACCGAGAACATGCCGAAGTAGCCGGCGCCGTCCTCCACCGCGACATGCGCGCAGGCCAGCATCTGTCCATCGCGCTCGGCGATGAGGACCCGGCTATGGGGACGTTCGATGTCGCGCAGCAGGCCGTCGGGATCGATGCGCTGGCCATCGAGCAGGTCGGCTTCGGTGGTCCAGCCCTGCTTGCTGACCTCGCCACGGTAGGCGGAGGTCACCAGCGAGACGAGGGCGGGAATGTCCGCGGCGGTCGCGGTGCGGAAGGTCAGCGTGCTCATGCGCCGATCTTACGGAAAACCGCCCCCCAACTGTAGGAGCGACGTCAGTCGCGACCGGGATCCGGAATGGCCCAATGCATCCGGTCGCGACTGACGTCGCTCCTGCCGGGATGCGTTCCGGATTCAGGCCAGCAGGCTGCGGGCCTTTTTCAGCGCGGCGGCGAAAGCTTCGATTTCGGCGTGGGTGTTGTAGAAAGCCAGCGAGGCGCGGCAGGTCGCGGCCACGCCGAAGAACTGCAGCAGCGGATGCGCGCAATGCTGGCCGGAACGGATCGCCACGCCTTCCAGGTCCAGCAGGGTCGCCAGATCGTGCGCATGGGCACCTTCGACCAGGAAGGAGATGACCGCGGCTTTCTCCGGCGCGGTGCCGAAGATGGGAGGGTGGTTGACTCTTGCGCAGTTCCTCGGTCGCGTGGGCCAGCAGTTCGGTCTCGCGCGCCTCGATGTCGGCCATGCCGACCGATTCTAGGTAATCCACCGCCGCGCCCAGGCCGATGAAACCGGCGATGTTGGGCGTGCCGGCCTCGAACTTGTGCGGCGGATCGTTGAACACCGTGCCGTCGAAACTGACTTCCTTGATCATTTCGCCGCCACCGATGAACGGCGGCATGGCCTGCAGGTGCTCGCGCCTGGCCCACAGCGCGCCGGTGCCGGTCGGCCCGCACATCTTGTGGCCGGTCAGGGCATAGAAATCGCAGCCGATCGCGGCCACGTCCACCGGGCGGTGCGGGGTGGCCTGCGAGCCGTCCACTACCGTGACGATGCCGCGCTTGCGTGCTTCCCGGCAGATCTCGCGGACCGGATTGACCGTGCCCAGCACGTTGGAGACGTGGGTGATCGCCAGCAGCTTCACCTCGGGCGTCATCGCCGCGCACAGGCCGGGCAGGTCCAGCGAGCCGTCCGCGAGAATCTCGGCCACGCGAATGGTGGCGCCGGTGCGCTGGGCGACCAGCTGCCACGGCACGATGTTGGCGTGGTGTTCCATCCGCGAAACCAGGATGACGTCGCCCTTGCCCAGGCGCGGCAGCGCCCAGGAGTAGGCGACCAGGTTGATCGCGAAGGTGGTGCCGCTGCACAGCACCAGTTCGTCGGCGCGCACGTTGAGGAAGCGGGCCAGCTTGCGGCGCGCGCCTTCGTAGGCGTCGGTGGCCTCGGTGCCAAGCGTGTGCACCGCGCGGCTGACGTTGGCGTTGTGGCGGCGGTAGAACGCATCCGTGGCCGCGATCACCGAGGCCGGTTTCTGGCCGGTGTTGGCGCTGTCGAAATAGATCAGCGGCTTGCCGTGGATCTGGCGCTCCAGCAGCGGGAAGTCGGCGCGCACGCGCGCCCAGTCGGGCGTGCCGGCCGGATCGCGATGCGGCGCGGGACCGGCGTTCACGGCGCACCCAGCCCGGCCAGGGCCTGATCGATGCGCTGCGACAGCTGCTCGCGCACGGCCGGGTTGGCGATGATGGACAGCGGTTCGCGGCAGAACGCGGCGGTCAGCAGCTGCTGCGCTTCCGGTTCCGGAAGGCCGCGCGAACGCAGGTAGAACAGCGCGTTGGCATCCAGCCGGCCGACGGTCGCGCCATGCGCGGCCTTCACTTCGTCGGCATGGATTTCCAGCACCGGCTGGGTGTCGATCTCGGCATTGTCGGACAGCAGCAGGTTCTTGTTCGACAGCGCCGCGTCGGTACCGTCGGCGCCCTCGCGGATCAGGATGCCGCCATGGAACACGGCGCGCCCGCGCCCGGCGCCCAGGCCGCGCCAGGTCAGTTCGCAGGCGGTGTCGCGGGCGATGTGGTCGATGCCCAGCCGGGTATCCAGGTGGCGGCGGCCGTCGGCGAGCAGTACGCCGTTGGCGATCAGGCGGGCCCGATCGCCTTCCAGCCGCACGTTCAATTCGTGCCGCGACAGCGCCGAGCCCAGTTCCAGATCGATGCGGCGGTACTCGGCATCGCTGGCGAGCACCGCGTCGGTGCGCAGCAGGTGGGTGGCGCGATCGCCGTCTTCCTGCACGCGCGCATGGGCCAGGCGCGCGCCGCGTCCGACATGGACATGGACCAGCGTGTTGGCCAGGTGCGCATGCGCGGCGGTACCGAAATGGTGTTCGAACACCTTGAGCGAGGCGCCCGCGCGCAGCTCGATGAGATTGCGCAGGTGCCAGGCATGGTCGGTGTCGCCGGGCGCGCCGATGAACACCAGGTGCAGCGGCGCCTCGACCTCGACGGCCTGGGCCACCCGCAGCAGCACGCCTTCGTTGGCGAGCGCCGCGTTGAGACGGGCGAACACTTCATCGCCCCGCTCGAAACGGCGTTGCAGGAAGCGGGCGGATTCGCCGCCCTCGGCCAGCGCCTCGGACAACAGTTGCAGGCTGACGCCTTCGGGCAGATCACTGGTCAGCGAAAGCGCGACCGAATAGCGTCCATTGACGAACACCGCGCGCGGGCCCGGGATGCCGGCGAGCAGCATCGGATCCAGCGCGGGCAGGGTTTCCACCGGCGTGAAGCTGCGGCGTTCGAGCTGGCGCAGCGAGGTGTACTTCCACGCCTCGGCGCGCGGGCCGGGCAGGCCGTCGCGCAGGGCCTCGTCCAGCACCGTGCGTCGCGCGGCGTCGCCGCTGAAGCCGGTGGCGAGGGAATCCAGCAACGCGCTCATCCGGCGACCTTTTCGGGGGCCACCCGATCCTTGATCCAGGCGTAGCCGTGCTGCTCCAGTTCCAGCGCCAGTTCCGGACCGCCGGTCTCGACGATGCGGCCCTCGGCCAGCACGTGCACGACGTCCGGCTTGATGTAGTCGAGCAGGCGCTGGTAGTGGGTGATGACCAGGAAGGCGCGATCCGGCGAGCGCAGCGCGTTGACGCCGTCGGCGACGTTCTTCAGCGCGTCGATGTCCAGGCCGCTGTCGGTCTCGTCGAGGATGGCCAGACGGGGTTCCAGCACGGCCAGCTGGAAGATCTCGTTGCGCTTCTTCTCGCCGCCGGAGAATCCTTCGTTGACGCCCCGGTGCAGCAGCTCGTCGCGCAGGTGCAGCACGGCCAGCTTCTCGCGCACCAGCTTGAGGAACTGCATGGAATCCAGTTCGCCTTCGCCGCGCGCCTTGCGCTGGGCGTTGAGCGCCGCGCGCAGGAAGTAGGTGTTGTTCACGCCCGGGATCTCGACCGGGTACTGGAAGGCCAGGAACACGCCGGCGGCGGCGCGCTCTTCCGGTTCCAGCTCCAGCAGCGCCTTGCCGTCGAACTCGACCGAACCGGCGGTGACCTCATAGCCCTCGCGGCCGGCCAGGATGTTGCCCAGCGTGGACTTGCCGGCGCCGTTGGGACCCATGATGGCGTGCACCTGGCCGGGCTTCACTTCCAGGGACAGGCCCTTGAGGATTTCCTTGCCGGCGACGCTGGCGTGGAGGTTTTCGATCTTGAGCATGGGATTGGGGATTCGAAATAGGGGATTCGTTGATGCAGGGATGGGAAGCGGGGGAGCGGGGACGCTTTTGCGAATCCCCAATCTCCAATCCCGAATCCCGGGACGAACGCGTCAGCCGACGCTGCCTTCCAGCGAGACTTCCAGCAGCTTCTTGGCTTCCACCGCGAACTCCATCGGCAGCTCGCGGAACACCTGCTTGCAGAAGCCGTCGACGATCATCGACACCGCGTCTTCCTCGCTGATGCCGCGGGCGCGGCAGTAGAACAGCTGGTCGTCGGAGATCTTTGACGTGGTGGCCTCGTGTTCCAGGGTGGCGCTCGGGTTCTTCACCTCGATGTAGGGGAAGGTGTGGGCGCCGCACTGCTTGCCGATCAACAGGCTGTCGCACTGGGTGTAGTTGCGCGCGTTGGCGGCGTTGCGATCCACCTTGACCAGGCCGCGGTAGGTGTTCTGGCCACGGCCGGCGCTGATGCCCTTGCTGATGATCTTCGACTTGGTGTTCCTGCCGATGTGGATCATCTTGGTGCCGGTGTCGGCCTGCTGGCGGTGATGGGTCAGCGCCACCGAGTGGAACTCGCCGACCGAGTCGTCGCCCAGCAGCACGCAGGACGGGTACTTCCAGGTGATGGCCGAGCCGGTTTCCACCTGGGTCCAGGAAATCTTGCTGCGCGCGCCACGGCACTCGCCGCGCTTGGTCACGAAGTTGTAGATGCCGCCGCGACCTTCCTCGTCGCCCGGATACCAGTTCTGCACCGTGCTGTACTTGATCTCGGCGTCTTCCAGCGCGACCAGCTCGACCACCGCCGCGTGCAGCTGGTTCTCGTCGCGCATCGGCGCCGTGCAGCCTTCCAGATAGGACACGTAACTCTTGTCCTCGGCGATGATAAGGGTGCGCTCGAACTGGCCGGTGTGGCCGGCGTTGATGCGGAAGTAGGTGCTCAGTTCCATCGGGCAGCGCACGCCCCTGGGGATGAACACGAAGCTGCCGTCGGAGAACACCGCCGAGTTCAGCGCGGCGAAATAGTTGTCACCGGTCGGCACCACGCTGCCCAGATACTGGCGGACCAGTTCGGGATGCTCGCGGATGGCCTCGCTCATCGAGCAGAAGATGATGCCCTTCTCGGCCAGTTCCTTGCGGAAGGTGGTGCCGACCGAGACCGAGTCGAACACCGCGTCGACCGCGACGCCGGCCAGCTTGGCGCGCTCGTGCAGCGGCACGCCCAGCTTGTCGTAGGTGTCGAGCAGTTCCTGCGGCACCTCGTCCAGCGACTTGTACTTGGCCTTGGGCGCGCTGTAGTAGCTGATGGCCTGGAAATCGATCGGCGCGATCTTCAGCTTGGCCCAGTGCGGCACCGGCATGGTCAGCCAGTGGCGATAGGCGGCCAGCCGCCATTCGGTCATCCACTCCGGTTCGTCCTTCTTGGCGGACAGCGCCCGCACCACGTCCTCGTCGAGGCCGGGCGGCAGCGAATCGGATTCGATGTCGGTGATGAAGCCGGCGTCATACACTTCCCAGCTGTTCCAGGATTTCTGCGTTCTCGGTGGCCATGGGGCTGCCTGTGGACTCAACTGCTGGCGACGCGCACGGCGATCGGGCGCCGGCGGACGTCGTCGGGGGAAGCGGGAGGGTGGAGCATCTGCGCCAGGGTCACGCCGCGCAGGGCGTCGGCGACCACGTCGTTGATCAGGCGCCAGTTGGCGCGGGCGCCGCAATGGGTGGGCGATGCCGCAATGGCCGTCGACCTGGCTGCATTCGGTCATCGCCAGCGGCCCTTCCATGGCCTCGACGATCTCGATGAGGGTGATGTCGGTGGCGGCCCGGCTCAGCCGGTAGCCGCCATGGACACCGCGCAGGCCCTCGACCAGGCCGGCCTGCGCCAGCGGCTTGAGGACCTTGCTGACGGTGGGCGATTCCAGCCCGGAGTGGTCGGCCAGATCGGTGGCGCTCAGCACCTCGCCCGGCCGTGCGGCGAGCACGGTCAGCACCACGGTGGCGTAGTCGGTGAGCTTGGTGACGCGGAGCATGGCGGGCGGGGGATCTTAAAAACGTACCGAAATTGTACGCTTTAACCCCGCGCCCCGCCAAGCGTGAATTTGTTCAGTTTCGCGCCGGGGCCGCAGCGGCCTGGGCCGGGGCTTCCGGCAGGACCAGGGAGAAGTAGGGAGCGGGCGGGGTCTGGCCGGGCGGCAGGTAGGCCGGCCCGGCTTCTCCTGCCGGGCCCAGCGAGTGCACGAACCGGTAGATCGCGCGACGGTCGGCCTCGCTCATGGCCCGCAGGGTGAAGTCCGGCATGATCGGCCGGGTGCGCAGGCTGCCGCTGTAGGCCAGCCACTGGGCTTCGCTCATTTCCTGCATGCGCAGGCGCAGGTTGCTCGCGTAGGTGGTGCCCCAGGGACCGTGGTAGCCCAGCGGCGAGCCGGTCAGCCACTGCGCGGTCGGCATCTCGCCCTGGCGCTCGGCGTAGCCGGCGGTATGGCAGTCGTTGCAGCCGCCGATCCGGACCAGGTATTCGCCACGCGCGATGGCGTCGCCGCCGGTGTCCGCCGCAGGCGGGAGGGTGTCGTGGGCGGTTCCGGGTCCGCCGGCCTGTGCCTGGCAGCCTCCCAGGATCATCAGTGAAGACAGCAGGCAGGACAGCAGGCCCGGCGAGGAAGCGGGATTGGACATGGCGGCGGCTCGTGGTGGTTGCGGTGAGTGATGGTTGAAAGCAGGCGGTCTAACGCGTGGTTCCGGAGCGACCGGACATGCCGGCCGCCGCCGCATTCACCTGCCGGCCATGGATGCGCCGCGGCCCGACCGCCGGCTCCGGGCATCCGCCGGAATCAGCGGATGCTTGGGATCCCCGGCGGACTGAGCGAGAATCCCTCTTCCCGCCCGTCCCCCGGAACCCGCATGCCCCGCAAGATTGAAGCCCGCAAATCCGACATCCATGGCAACGGCGTGTTCGCCATCGCGCCCCTCGAGAAGGGCGAACGTGTCGTCGAATACAAGGGCAAGCGGCGCACCCACGAGGAAGTGGACCAGGACGACAGCGGCGATGTGGAATCCGGCCACACCTTCCTGTTCACCCTCAACGACGAATACGTCATCGACGCCAACCACAAGGGCAACAAGGCGCGCTGGATCAACCACAGCTGCGATCCCAACTGCGAGGCGGTCATCGAGGAACATGACGGCAAGAACCGCAAGAAGGACAAGGTGTTCATCGAGGCCATCCGCGACATCAAGCCCGGCGAGGAACTGACCTACAACTACGGCATCGTCCTGGACGAGCCGCATACCGCCCGCCTGAAGAAGGTCTGGGCCTGCCGTTGTGGCAGCAAGAAGTGCACCGGCACGATGCTGCAGCCCAAGTCGTAATCGCCGCTACAGCGGGCACCGCCTGTGACGGGATGCAGGCGGCGGCCAAATGGTTGACATGACCTACGCCAGTCGGTGACCGGCCGCCGGAACGTTAGGGTGGTGTCCAACGGGCACCCGCCCGACGGAACTCCCGACATGCGCGCGGCACTCCTGAGTCTCTCCATCCTGATGGCGCTGTCCGCGCCGGCCCTGGCCATCGATGTGGACGGCCGCATCGATCCGGCCGAGTGGCAGGGCGCGCGGCACATCACCGACTTCCGCAAGGTGCAGCCGCTGACCGGCACGCCGGCGACCCACCCGACCGAGGCGTGGGTGCTGGCCACGCCCTATGGGCTTGCCATCGGCTTCCGCAATATCCAGCCGGCCGCCAGTCGTACCCGCCAGCGCGTGCAGCGGGATTTCGAGGATCAGGTGGATCGGGTCAACCTGATGATCGATTTCGACGGTGACGGCCGCACCGGCTACAACTTCACCATTTCCTCGACCGATGGCGTCGCCGACGCGGTGATCACCAACGAGTCCGATTTCAACGACGACTGGGACGGCAACTGGAAGCACGCGGTCAGCGAGGATGCCGACGGCTGGTCGGCGGAAATGCTGATTCCCTGGTACATCGCGCCGATGCGCGGGGGCGAGGGCGATGTCCGCCGGATGAAGATCTATCTGGATCGCGTGGTCGGCTCCACCGGTGAACGCGTGGCCTGGCCGGTGGCGAGTTTCGAGCGGTCGCGGTTCCTGTCCGAGTTCGCGCCTGTCGAAGTGCCGCGGTACAGCCAGTCGCTGCTCGCGGTCACGCCGTACGTGTCGGGCCTGTACGACAACATCCGCGGCGACAGCGATTTCGACGGCGGCGTGGATCTGTTCTGGAAGCCGAACGGCCAGTTCCAGATGACCGCCACGCTCAATCCCGATTTCGGCCAGGTGGAGAGCGATGACCTGGTGGTCAATTTCAGCGCCACCGAGACCTTCATCAGCGACAAGCGCCCGTTCTTCACCGAGAACCAGGGCCTGTTCGAATACACCACGCCGTCGGACTTCAGCCAGTTGCTGTATACCCGCCGGGTCGGCGGCCCCGCCGACGACGGCCGCGGCGCGGGCGACATCACCGCCGCGGTCAAGCTCAACGGCTCGTTCGGGCAGACCAAGTACGGCGTGTTCGCCGCCGACGAGGCGGACGAGGTGGGGCGCTCGTTCTACGCGCTGCGACTGGTGCGCGATTTCAAGGACCAGAACCTGGGCATGATGATGACCCGCGTGGATCGCCCGTACTTCGACCGCGAGGCGACCGTGTTCGGCATCGACCACAACTGGCGTCCGACCCCGCGCTGGAACGTGCGCACCCGCGTGTTCGGCAGCCAGATCGACGAGCGTGGCGAAACCACCCGCGATCTCGGTGCCACGGTCTGGGCCGACTACGAGATGGATCATGGCTGGCGCCAGCAGTGGATCGCCATGCACTTCGGCAACGACCTGCAGATCAACGACGCCGGCTACCTGTCGCGCAACAGCATGAACTACCTGCATTGGGAGGTGAAGCGGCGCTTCGCCAACCAGCCGGAAAGCTCGCGCTACTCATCGAAGGAATGGCGTTGGCGGGTCAGTTCGGTCTACAACAACCACGGCGAGCGGTTGAACAACCAGTTCCGGATGAGCCGGCAGGGACAACTGCGCAACGGCGCCAGCGAATACGCCCAGATCAACATCAACACCTCGGGTGTCGAAGATCTGCTGACCCGTGGCCATGGATCGGTGAACGTGCCGGCCCGCTTCAACGCCCATTACGAATACGAACGCCCGCGCAAGGGCCACTGGGCGCACGATGTCTACGCGGATCTGATGAGCGGCGGGCTGGCCGGCAACGATGAGATCGGCTATGCCTTCGAATACCAGGCCACCTATTTCATCAACGACGCCTTCAGCCTGTACGGCGGCTTCTATGCCGATCGCACGCCGGACTGGCTGTTGTGGCAGCGCGACAACCTGATCGGCAGTTTCGAGGGGCGGGAGTGGCACCTGAATGCCGGCCTCAACTGGACGATCAGCGATCGCCAGGAATTGCGGGTCAAGCTGCAGTCGATCGCGCTCGACGCACGTGCCCGCCAGGCCTACCGGGTGATGGCCGGCGGCGATGCGCTGCGCAGCGACGATGAGATCAACGATTTCAGCCTGAGCAATCTGGGTTTCCAGATCCGCTATCGCTACGAGCTGGCGCCGCTGTCCTATCTGTATGTGGTCTATGGCCGCGGCGGGCGCGAGAACAACCGCTTCGGCGACAGCGCCGGCGCGTTGCTGGGCGACGCCTTCGGACTGCGTGACGACGAGCAGTTGCTGGTCAAGCTGAGCTATCGCTTCGAGCTGTAGGCGGGCGATTCGCGCAATTCCCCGGCAATGCGGAATCAGGCGGCGGCGGATGACGCCGCCGCCACGGGCCTTACTGGCCCAGTCGCAGGTGGACCTGGCCGCCCTGGATGCGGATGGCATCTGACGAGAGGGTGCCGGGCACCTGCGCCAGCGCCTCGGCATCGAGCCGGTAGATCGGTTCATCCCTCGCGTACTGCTCCAGAAGGCCGTTGATCATCTCGCGGGTCTGCGCGTCCATCGGCTTGCCCTGGCCATCGGCCTGGAGATCCAGAAGCTCGGGTCGCTCGAGATGCAGGCCCTGGGTGGCCGGGTCGTAGCGCAATCCGCTGGCGACGCGGAAGCGGCCCTGCTGGCCGCCGCTGCCGGCCAGTGAAACGTCGTAGTCCAGATCCATCTGGATGCGGTTGCCGTCGGCCGGAATCGCGATCACGGGCCGGCTCAGGGTCATCCGCGCCAATCCGCCCAGCCAGGTTTCCTTGCGCGGAAATGCCGGTTCGGCGGCGCTCTGCAACTGCGCGGGCGTGAGGGTCAGGTTGTCCGCCGCGACGGCGGCGGCCGGCTCGGCATGCGCGAGCCAGGCGGGGGAAGGGCAGGGCGGCCGTGCTGGCGGCGAGCGCGGCGGCCAGCAGGCGGCGGGAGCGCCGCAGTCGGCGCAGGGTGCGGGTATCAGTGTCCATCCAGTTTCACCTACGATTTTTCCGTTTTCGATGAGGGTCGCACCGATGTGCTTGCCGCGCGGCAGGCGGTCCAGCACGTCGTTGTCGATGCGGTAGAGCGGTTCCTGGCGCGCGTATTCGGCCAGCACCGCGTTGATGAGTTCGCGCGTGCCGCCTTTCATGACGCTGCCGGAACCGGGCAGATCCACGCTCAGCAGTTCCGGGTTGTCCAGGTGCAGGCCCTGGGTGGCCGGGTCGTAACGCAGTCGGCTGGCGACGGCAAAGCGCCCGCGGGCGACGTCGCCCGCGCCGATCGCGCTGAAGTGATGTCGAAACCCAGCCGCAGGCGATCGTCGCCACCGGCCAGCGACAGGCGGGGATGGCTGAGCGTGGCCGACACCAGTCCGCCGAGCTTGTCGAATTCGCGCGGGAAGCTGCGGTCGAGCCGTTTCTGCAACTGGGGTTCGGTGAAGCTGAGCTGGTCGCCGAAGAAACCGGTGACCGCATTCATGGTGCCGCAGCCGGCCAGCAGCAACAGCAGGCCGAGCAGGACGGTCGACGCCAGCGGGCGGAAGCGTGGGCTCATGCGGCAGAGGGTCCGGGAAAAAGGAGGTCGTCGCACGATAGCGCGGGGATTCTGTCCGCCGGCTAACCGGTGGCGGGCGATCTTCCGTCAACCGGGCGCGCGCTGCTTCAGGTCCCGCAGGAACGCGTCGACGTGCGGGCGCAGGGGCGCGAACAGATCGTCCTGATCGTTGCGATGGTCGGCCATCAGGCCGCTGAGCAGCTTGGTGCCGATCACCAGCGCGGTGCGCTCGTCGCCGGTGAAGCCGCGGAGTCGCTGCATGTTCTCCAGCACCCGCATCCAGTCGTCGTGGCAATGATGTTCGAATTCGATGGTGCACCGGCTGGTGCAGGGCAGGCCGTCCGCCTCCACGGGCGTGACGGTGATGCGATAGCGCTGGGGACGATTGGCCATGGAAGGGGCACCGCGGGGAGACAGGGGCAAGATAGGCGCGCCCCGGTGCCGGCACGAGGCCCGCCGCCGCGATGGAGTGTTCCGCCGGGCCGCGGATTCAGGGGCGTGCCGAAGCCGCGCCGGCGCGCAGCCTGGGCAGTGGATCCCGCGCGCCGTCACGGGCGTAGATGCCGAAATGCAGATGCGGCGGCGTGCCTTTCGCGTTGCCGGTGGTGCCCACCGTGCCCAGCGGTGTTCCGGCCCGCACCACGTCGCCGCTGACCAGGCCGGGCGCCCAGTCGTCCAGATGCGCGTAGTAATAGCGTTCCATTCCTGGCCCCAGCACCCAGACCTGGCGCCCGCCCAGGCCGCCGTCGCGGACCGAGGTGATCACGCCGCGGGTGCTGCTGAGTACCGGCGTTCCCCGCCGCGCGAAGATGTCCACGCCCGCGTGCTGGCGGTCGCTGCCGCGCGGGGCACCGAAGGTGGCCGCGATGTCGCGCGCGGCCACGCCGCGCACCGGCACCGGCAGCGCGGTGGAGGCGGGCAGGCGCGACAATTCCCACACGGTACGCAGCGGCAGCAGGAACGGCTGCCGCCACGACCACGCCGCCAGCCAGGCCAGCAGCGCCGCCACCGCCAGCGCGGCCAGGGCGCGATGCGCGCGACGGTGGCGGGGCGGGGGCGTGACGCGCATGTCAGGTACGCGCGACCTGTTCCGCCAGCTGGCGCTCCAGGCGGGTCTTCAGATCGGCATCGAGTTTCAGTTGCCGCGCCAGTTCGTCCAGGTAGGCGCGTTCCATGAAGTTCTGCTCGTCGACCACCATCAGGCTGGCCAGGTACATCTCCGATGCCACTTCCGGGGTGTCGCCGGCCTGCGCGACCTCGGCCGGATCCAGCGGCTTCTGCAGTTCCGCCTGCAGCCAGCGCTGCAGTTCGGCATCGTCGCCGATGCGGCGGAACTCGCCTTCGATCACGGCACGCTCGCGATCATCGACGTGGCCGTCGGCCTTGGCGGCGGCAATCAGCGCCCGCAGGATGGCCTGGCTGTGCTGCTCGGCCTGCGGTGGCGGCAGGCGATCGACGGTACGCGGTTCGCTGGCGGTGGCTGCGGTCTGCTGCTGGTGATCGCGATAGGCCTGGTAGGCCATCACGCCAATCGCGGCCAGGCCGCCATAGGTGGCCAGCTTGCGGGTCTTGCGGTTCTTGCCGAGCAGCAGGCCCAACGCGCCGCCGGCCACCGCGCCCTTGCCGAAGTCGGCATTGAGCAGGCTACCGCCGGTCTGGGATTTGAGCAGCTGTTCCAGGAAGCCTTGAATCTTCATGCGGACGATCCTCGGTT
>OFCY01000035.1_pt1 | contig 29183 bp, 36 predicted proteins | sample 1520981 | NCBI WGS metagenome assembly OFCY01 (sample SAMEA2532533, study PRJEB24079) | metagenome
GGGCGACGGTTTCGAACGTGCATTCGTGGTCTTCGTGACCGTGCTCGGCCTGTTCAGCCTGCTCTGGGGCTATCGTCGCCATCGCGCATTCCGGGCGCTCGGGCTCCTGATCGTGGGCCTTGTCACCCTCTGGGCGGGGGTGCTCTACCCACCGCTGCACGAATCGGCAATCGTCCACGCCGTCGTCATGACCCTGGGCGGCACCCTGGTCGGGCTGGCCCACGTGGTCAACCTGCGCCTGAACCACTGGCACATCCACGACGCCAGCTGCGCGCACTGAGACACGCGGGTCAAGGCTTTCAGGCCCCGCTGTGATAGGCTTTGCGGCCTCGCGCACGACCCCGCCCGGGTCGTTTCGCCAGCGCGGCAATTCAATGAATCAGGAGAACAACGATGGGCAAGGGTGACCGCAAAACCGCCAAGGGCAAGCGCTACGTGTCCAGCTACGGCAACGCGCGCAAGAGCACCGTGGCCAAGGCCGGTGTCGCCGCGACGGCGACCGCCAAGAAGACCGTGGTGAAGGGTGGGTTAAGAAGGCCGTGGCCAAGAAGGCCGTCGCCAAGGCTTGAGCCTTCCGCAGCGGGTCTCCGGATCCGGCCGCAGGAAAAAGAAACCCCGGTTCGCGCCGGGGTTTTTTCTTTGGTGCCGGGTTTTCGGCTGCGGGCCGGCTGGCGGATGTTCGTCAGCGCCGGCCTTCGACCAGCATGCGCGCGGCCAAACCCGCCAGTACGGTGCCCATCAGCCAGCGCTGCACGACCTGCCACAGCGGGCGCTGGCCGATGAACAGGGCGATCGAGCCAGCCATGGCGACAATCAACGCATTGACGCTGACGCTCACCGAAATCTGGGTGAACCCGAGCAACAGCGACTGCGACAGCACGCTGCCCTGCGCCGGATCGATGAACTGCGGCAGCAGCGACAGATACATCACCGCGACTTTCGGATTGAGCAGCGTGGTGGCGAACCCCATCGCGAACAGTTTGCGCGGACCATCCCGGGGCAGGTCACGCACCTGGAACGGTGAGCGTCCGCCGGGCCGGATGGCCTGCCAGGCGAGGTAGAGCAGGTACAGCGCACCGGCGAGCCGCAAGGCGTCGTAGGCGTAGGGAACCGCCATCATCAATGCGGTGATGCCAAAGGCCGCGCACACCACATAGAACACGAAGCCCAGGGCGACGCCGCCCAGCGAAACCAGACCGGCCATGCGTCCCTGCGAAATCGACCGGGATACGAGGTAGATCATGTTCGGGCCTGGCGTCAGCACCATGCCCAGGCAGATGAGGGCGAAGGCGAACAGCGTGGACGGTTGCGGCATGGGGGGTTCCCGGAAGAGGAAAGCGCGGGGCCTGCGGCGGGTGAAGGTCCGCTATCAACGGCAGCGAAGAGCGCGGTGAATCGTCAGCGTACGCGCCGGCCACCGGCATACACGCCCGCCACCAGTTCACCACCCAGCCAGTAGCTCAGCTGTGCGGGCTGGGCGATGTTCCAGCGCACGAAATCCGCGCGCTGCCCGACCGCCAGCGCACCACGATCCGACAGGCCGAGCGCGCGCGCGCCCTGCGTGGTGGCACCGCGCAGCGCTTCTTCCGGGGTGAGCCGGAAATGCGTGCAGGCCAGCGACATCGCCAGCCGCAGCGATTGCAGCGGCGCGGTGCCGGGATTGCAGTCGGTCGCCACCGCCATCGGCACGCCATGGGCGCGGAATGCCTCCAGCGGCGGCAGCCTGGTTTCGCGCAGCACGTGGAAGGCGCCCGGCAACAGCACGGCGACCGTGCCGTGCCGCGCCATCGCGCGCACGCTGTCCTCGGAGGTGTATTCGACGTGGTCGGCCGACAGGCCGTCGAACTCGGCGACCAGTGCAGCGCCATGGCCGTCGCTGAGCTGATCCGCATGCAGCTTGACCGGCAGGCCGAGCGATCGCGCGACCTCGAACACCCGACGCGTCTGCGCGGTATCGAAGGCGATGCGTTCGCAGAAGGCGTCCACCGCATCGACCAGTCCTTCGGCATGCAGTTGCGGCAGCCACTCGCATACCGCGTCGATGTAGGCGTCGGCGCGTCCGCCGTATTCCGGCGGCAACGCGTGCGCGCCGAGGAAGGTGGTGCGCACGGTGACGCCGAGCTGTTCGCCGATCCGGCGCGCGACCCGCAGCATCTTGCGCTCGTTTTCCAGATCCAGACCGTAGCCGGACTTGATTTCCAGGGTGGTCACGCCATCGGCGAGCAGCGCGCGCGCGCGGGGCAGCGACTGCGCCAGCAGTTCGTCCTCGCTCGCGGCGCGGGTGGCGCGCACGGTGGACACGATGCCGCCGCCGGCGCGCGCGATGTCCTCGTAGCTCACGCCTTGCAGGCGCTGCTCGAACTCGCCGGCGCGATCCCCGGCGAAAAGGTGTGCGTATGGCAGTCGACCAGGCCTGGGGTCACCCACTGGCCTTCGGCATGCTGCGTCGGGCGATCGTCAGCGTTGCCGCGATGCTCCCAATCCGCGCGGGTGCCGACGAAATCGAACAGGCCATCGCGCCAGGCCAGCACGCCCTGCTCGATGACGCCGTAGCCGGCATCGCCATCCAGGGTGATCAGGTTCGCGTCCAGCAGGACGCCATCGAAGGAATGCGTGGAAGAAGCGCTCATGCGGCCATTCTAGAACGCCGCGGCATTCAACCGAACAGATCGCCGGCCGGCAATGCGCCTTCCAGGGTCAGCAGATACTGCTTGGTCGGCAGGCCGCCGCCGAATCCGGTCAGACTGCCGTCCGCGCCGATCACGCGATGGCAGGGCAGTACGATCGGCAACGGGTTGCGTCCATTCGCCGCGCCTACCGCGCGGGTGGCGGTGGGCTTGTCCACCCGCCGCGCCAGTTCCGCGTAGCTGATGGTCTGTCCGTAGGGGATGTCGGCCAGCGTGTGCCAGACGACGCGCTGGAAATCGGTGCCCTGCGGCGCGAGCGGCAGATCGAACTGTTGGCGCTTGCCGCGGAAGTACTCGCCCAGCTGGCGCGCCGTTTCACGCATCACCGCGTTGTCGCCCGGTTGCCAGTCCGGCGATCGCTTGTACGGATGGCGCGGATTGTCGAACTCGATCACGCGCAGCGCGGTGTCATCGGCCACCAGCAGCAGCGGGCCGACCGGGCTGTCGATATGGCGGTAGTGCAGGGGAGTATTCATGGCGTTGACACGGGCAATGGTGAAGCGGGCAAGGGCTTGGGGGCGGGCATGCTGTCGCGCCACAACTGGATCACCGCGTAGGCGCGCCAGGGGCGCCAGGCTTCGGCGCGGGCGGTGAGCGCCTTGGCGGTCATCCGGCTGCCGTCGGTGGGCACGGCTTTCTGCAACACCAGGTCGTCGGCGGGAAACGCATCGGGATGGCCGAGCGCGCGCATGGCCATGTAGTTGGCCGTCCACGGGCCGATGCCCGGCAGGGCGACCCAGCGCGCGGTGAAATCCTCCAGCGTGCGTTCGCCGCGAAAATCGACGCGACCGTCCAGCAGTGCGCGCGCCATCGCGTTGATGGTCGCGGCGCGCGCACGGGTCAGGCCGATCGCGGTGAGATCGACGTCGACCAATGCCTCGGCGGTGGGAAACAGGTGCGCGAGTCCGGTGCCGAACGGGGCCGGCAGCGGCGTGCCGTGCCGCTGGGCCAGGCGCGCCGTGAGCGTGCGCGCGGCGGCCACGCTGACCTGTTGGCCGATGATGCGCGCACCGCGATTTCGAAGCCGTCCCAGCCGCTGGGCAGGCGCAGGCCGGGGCGCTTGCGCAGCAGCGGTTGCAGGCGCGGGTCCGCACCCAGGGCACGGGCAATCGCCTGCGGGTCGGCGTCCAGGTCGAACATGCGGCGGATGCGGCTGACGATGGCGAGCAGCTGCGACGGCGCGGCGCCATGCAGTTCCAGCCGCAGCGCGTGATCATCGGGCTTCGCGCTCCAGCGGCTCACCCGCAGCCAGCCCGGCGCCTCGGCGTCGCCGATGACCCGCGCGTAGCTGTCCGCGTCCACGGACTCGACGCCGGGCAGGGCGCGGCCGCGCAGGAAATCCAGCATGGCCTCGAAGTCATATGGCGGCCGGTAACCGAGCCGCAGGGCGACGCCTTCGTCGTCCACGCTTGATTCGCGCTTGCGCAGATCGCGCGGCGCCATCCGGTAGGCCTCGCGGAAGCTGGTGTTGAAGCGGGTCAGGCTGCCGAAACCCGCAGCCAGCGCGACCTGGGTGATCGGCAGGCGCGTCTCGGTGAGCAGCTGCTTGGCGAACAGCAGCCGGCGGGTGCCGTGCACGCCGATCGGACTGGCGCCCAGGCGGTCATTGAACAGGCGCCGCAACTGGCGTTCGCCCAGGCCGAGCGAACCGGCCAGATCCGCGAGCGGACGTTCGGCCAGCGCGCCCTGGTCGATCAGCTTCAGGGCCCGCGCGACGGTTTCGTCGCCGCGCCGCCAGGCACCGTCGCCCGGCGACAGTTCCGGCCGGCAGCGCAGGCAGGGACGGAAGCCGTCGGCTTCGGCCGCGGCCGCGTTCGGGTAGTAGGTGACGTTGGCCGGCTTCGGCGCCGGGGCCGGGCAGACCGGCCGGCAATAGATGCGGGTGCTGGTGACGGCGGTGAAGAACAGGCCGTCGAAGCGTGGATCCCGGCTCAGCCGCGCCTGTTCGCAGACGCGGTGATCGGGCAGGCCGGCGGGATGGGGAGGGGAGGACATGGGTGCAGGCTAGCACCGCCCATGGCCTCCGACTCACCGTTTTCGGACATCAATGCCGAGGCGGCGAAGCGGCCTCTGCGCTGCGCAGGATCGGCAGCAGGGTCCGCGGATTGCCATCGTTGGGCGCGGGCGTAACGCCCAGCAGGCGGGCCAGCAGCGGATAGACGTCGACGTTGTCGAAGCCGGGCACGGCAAGGCCCTGCCGGAATGCCGGACCACGCGCCAGGAAGATCGCGCGCATCGACGGCAGCGCCGGGTCGTAGCCGTGCGAACCACCGCCTTTCCAGCCGTTGCGGCGCCACTTTTCGACCGCTTCGCGTTTCACCAGCAGCCAGCCTTCGTCGGCCTGGCAGACGATGGCCGGCACGCGCGGATGGGTGCCGTAATGCCAGCGCGCGGGCATGTCCTGCTTGCGCCAGCATTCGGCGTGATCGCGGCGGCCGAGCAATTGCCGTTCGGCGGCGGCCTCATGGCCGGCGCGGGGATTGAAACCGACCACCTGGCCGACGGTGACGGCTTCCGCGTCGTCCGGGGAGACCCGGTCTTCGATGACCATCACGCGCTCGGGCGAAGTCGCGGTCATGCCGTGATCGGAGACCACGATGATGTTCACGCGATCGCGCTCGCCGCGGGCATCGATACCGTCCACGAGCTGGCCGACGGCGGCATCGACCGCCCTCAGGGTGTCCTCGACATTGCGCGAAGCCGGGCCGTTGTCGTGGCCGGCGGTGTCCACGTGCTCGAAATACAGCGTGATCAGGCGCGGCCGTTCGGCGGCCGGCAAATCCAGCCAGGCCTGCACCTGGCGCACGCGATCATCGATGGCGAAGGCCTTGTCGAACGGGAACCACTGGGTGGGGCGGACGCCCTGCACGGCGGCCTCGGAACCCGGCCAGAACATGGTCGCGGTACGGAGCCCGGCCTTTTCCGCGCCGACCCAGATCGGCTCGCCGCTCCACCAGCGCGCATCCCCGACCGCCTCGCGGTTGCTCAGCGAGAAGCCGCCGAGGTGTTCGTCGATCATCGTGTTGTTGGTGATGCCGTGATGGTCCGGGCGCAGGCCGGTCACCAGGGTGTAATGGTTCGGGAAGGTCAGCGAGGGATAGGACGGCGCCATCCACTCGGCGCGGACGCCTTCGCGGCCCAGGCGGGCGAGGTGGGGCGTGATGCCGCGCTGGAGGTATTCGGCGCGGACGCCGTCCAGGGAGATCAGCAGCAGGGTGTCCGGTTCGGAGGCGGGAGCGACGGGAGAGTGCGGAGCGCGGGTCGCGCAGCCAGCCGACAGCAGCAATGCGGCGGCCAGCCACGCGGCCCTGACGAATGGCAGGCGCATGGAAGGACGGATGGGAATGGAATGCCGCAGAGCTTGGCAGGTTTCGGAGAATTTCGCATGACAGACGGTCCACGACTTTCGGCCCTGCTGGTACTGGCGGGCCTGGCGGCGGGCGCCGCGGCTGGGGAGGACTCGCCAATGCCGGCGGCGCAAGACGACGCGCGCTGCGCGGTGTGGGCGCGGGAACTCGGCTTCGCCGACGCGCTGGCCCGGCACGACGCCACTGCCTTCGCCGGTTTCCTGCATGCCGACGCGGTATTCGGCGTGGGCCACCAACCCACCCGCGGCCGCGACGCGATCGTCGCCGACTGGATGCCGCTGATCGAAGGCAAGGCGCTGGAACTGCGCTGGTATCCGGAACGGGTCTCGGTGGGCGGCGACGGCCGCACGGCCTATTCCAGCGGTCCGGCGCTGTATCGAATCGAAGGACGGCAGCCATCGGCTGGGCCGCTTCGGATCGGTGTGGCAACGGGGGGGCGATGGCCAGTGGCGGGTGATCTTCGACGACGGCGAACGCCCGGTGCCGGCCGATGAAGCGGCGGTCAAGGCGTTCGAGGCCGGACGCCGCGACGCCTGCCCGGCCGCCTGATCAGCACGTCTCCGCGCGGCCGGTCACGTAGCGCAGGCCGCGCCGGAGGTGGCGCAGGAAGGTCGCGTCCGAATACATCGCCGCGTCGTGGCCCAGTCCGGTGTACCAGGCGCGGCCGCCTTCGAAACCGTGACACCAGGCGATGGGATGATCATCGCCCATGGTGCCGCCGGCGTAATCGTGCTCGTCCACCGTCGCGATCACTGCGACCGAACCGCGCGGATTGCGCCGGTAGTTGTAGATCTCGTCGGTGACCCGCCATTCGCGCCCACGCGCCGCGATACCGTCGTGGCCGAAACGCACGCGGGTGGTCTGCAACCCGGGTGGATGGCCGAGGAACCACGCGCCGACCAGTTCGCCGTACCACGGCCAGTCGTATTCGGTATCCGCCGCCGCGTGCACGCCCATGAAGCCGCCGCCGGCACGGATGAAAGCTTCCAGCACCCGCTGCTGCTCCGGATCCAGGATGTCGCCGGTGGTGTTGACGAAGACCACCGCGCGGTAGCGCCGCAATCGGTCCGGCGTGAACACCGATGCGTCCTCGCTGGCATCCGCATCGAGTGACTGCCGGCGGGCGATGTCGCTGAGCGCGGCCACCGCGCCGGGAATGGAATCGTGGCGGAAACCCGCGGTCTTGCTGAAGATCAGCACGCGCGAGGGCGGCGCCGCGACGGCGGACGCGGAAATCACGCAGCACATCGCCAGCACCAGCGCGCGGAGGAGGATTCGCGGTGTCATGCGGCGAGTCTGCCACAGTGCCCGAATGGTTTCAGTGGACACCATGCTGCGCTGCAATTGGCGCGCATGTCGGGTCATGGCTTAGGGTGCGAATTCAGGACATCCGCCGCAGGACGCGCTTCCCCACGAGGTTCTTCATGCGCCATTGGCCGGGTCTGCTCTGCCTGTTGCTGTCATTCCTGTCGACGCCGCTCTCCGCGGCGGAATCGGCGCCGACGCCGTCCGGATTGCCGCGCTGGTCGATCGAGCAGCCGCGCGAGAACCGCTACCTGTCGGCGCATGGCCTGCGCGCTTTCGCCGGCGGCTATTCCGAGGACGGGCTGGAACTGTGGACGTTTCCGTTGCAGATCGCGGCCGGCTATCGGCCTGGATTCGTGATCGACGGAAAGATGCGCGACGGGCTGGCCTATCTGGTTTCGGCGGAAGTGGATCCGCTGGGGATGACCCGGCACTACGCGGGGCCGGGTTTTTCGCTGCGCGAGCGCGTGGAGGCGCGTGGCCGTTTGCCCGGTGTCATCGTGCGTAAGAAATGGAAGGCGAAGACATCGGACTGGAAATCCGTTTCCGGCCGTCGCTCAACCTGATGTGGCCGGCGGCGGTGGGCGGGCAGGAGCTGGCCTGGGACGCGCGGGCGAAAGGATTCCTGATCAGCGAACCACGCCGGCAGTTCCGTGTGCTGGTGTCCTCGCCGCAGGCGACGGAGCACAGCGAGCCGAACAACGATCGGCGTGGCAGCGAGTTCGGCCTGCCGCTGTTCCTGCGCTTGCAGCCGCAAGCCTGCGGCACGAAACGCTGCGCGGAACTGGTGTTCGCCGGACAGAGCGAGGCGGGCGAGGACGTGCATGCCACCACCGCGGCCTTGCGTCGGCCCGCGCCGGCGGAAGACGCGGCGCGTTTCGTGTCCTCCGACCGGCTGCGGATCACCACGCCCGACGCCGACGCCAATCGCGCGCTGGGCTGGGCCCAGATTGCGCTGGAGCAGGCGTGGACCTGCAACGCGCGGCTGGGCTGCGGACTGGTCGCCGGTTACGGACCATCCCACGGCGCGCGGCGTCCGCAGTACGCGTGGTACTTCGCCGGCGACGGCCTGGTCGGTGCGCGCGCGTTGATCCACGAAGGCCGCTTCGAGCGTGCGGCGGAAGAACTGGCGTTCATCCTGCGCTACCAGCATCCGGACAACGGCATGATCTGGCACGAGATGTCGCAGAGCGCGGGTTTCCTGGACTGGGCCGGCGACTATCCGTACATGTACGTGCATGTCGATATCGCGTTCGATTTCATCGGGGTGCTGGCCGAATACGTCCGCGCCAGCGGCGACACGGCGTTCCTGCGCAAGCACTGGCCCGCCGTCCTCAAGGCCTACCGCTATTGCCTTTCCACGCGCGATCCCGATGACGGCCTGCCGCGCGTGCCGGCCGACAAGATGAGCGCGAACGAGCAGGATCGCCTGACCGACGAGTTGACCCTGTCGGCGGCCTGGGTCGAGACCGCGCAGGCCATGTCGGCGTTGGCGCGGGTGCAGGGTGACGAAGTACTGGGTCGCGAAGCCGCCAGTGCCGCCGGGCAGGCGCGCATCCAGTTGCGCAAGCGTTATCGCGACGAGGCCGGCCGGCGCTGGATCAGCGGCTTCAGCCATGCCGGCAAAGCCGGGGAAAGCACCTCGCCGGCGGATCTGGCGGCCATCCGTTCCGGGGCGGCCACGGATGCGGAAGTGGACGCCACGCTGGGCCAGCTCTCACGGCCGGCCTACCTTGCCGCGTGGGGACTGCGCAGCCGGCCGGATACGGCCGCCGACTACGACCCGGAAGCCTATTCGCGCGGCAGCGTGTGGGGACTGGGCACGGCGATGGCGGCCGAGACCCTGTGGCGCGCGGGCAGGCCGGAGCAGGCGGCGACGCTGTGGCGCAGCCTGGTGTCCTGGGCCGGCGCGGATTCGCCGGGGCACATGCACGAGGTCATGCGCGGCGATCGTCCGGAGCCGCAGCGCGAATCGGTGCCGGAACAGACCTGGTCCTCGGCGGCGTTCCTGTCCGCGGCCATCCACGGCATGCTCGGGCTGGACGTGGATGCGGCGGCGAAGCGGCTGCGGTTCGCACCGCGGCCGCCGGCCGGCTGGAATCACATGACGGTCGAGAATGTCCGCGTGGGTGATGGCCACGTCGATCTGCGCTGGCGCGGCAGCGCCAATCGCGCCGAACTGGAGATTGAAAACCGCGGGGCGCCGTTTCTGCTGATCTGGGAACAAGGGCAGGGCGAGGGCACCACGCCCGTCGTGATCGAGCGACGCATCGCCACCGGGCACACCCGGCTGGGTATGCCCTGAGCGGGCGCATGGGTTGAAGCGCCGCGACACCGCGCGCGGGAGCGGCGGAGCGGGCTCCGCTCCACATCGCTTCGGGGATACTTTTTCAGATCCACCACGGGCGCGAAGCCACCGAAGATCATCCGCTTGCCGTCGAAGGGCATGGGATTGGCGGCATCCATGCGCGGATCCTCCATCATCTTTTTTCATGCCGACGTCGCGGGTCGCCTTGTCCGGCCATTCGATCCAGGAGAACACCACGGTCTCCTCGTCGGTGGCCTTCACCGCGCGGCGGAAATCGGTGACTTGCCCGTCCGGGACGTCGTCGCCCCAGCATTCGATGACACGGATGGCGCCGAGCTCCATGAAAATCGGATCGAACTCGCCGGCGTGGGCGATGAACTTTTCCTTGTTGGCGTTGGGCACGGCGATGAGGAAACCGTCGATGTACGACATGGTGGAGCTCCTGTGTCTTGAGAGGAATGAAAGGTCCGCGGTACGGGCCTTCCCACTGTCGACGAACGGGCGAGGCGGAAATCGACAATGGCCGGGGCCCTGTTCAGGCAGGGGCCGCGAGGACAGCGGTCCATGCGGCGCCGCCAGATATGCCGGAGGGACCCGGGTGCTGGCGTGACGACACGGTTAACATGGGCGAACGCCGGTTTGCGCCTGCCGCATCGCCGCGACTGCACCGACCGCATGACGATGAATACCGAAGTCCTCGAACCTCGCGTCCACGCCGCGCTCGACAATCCGTTCTGGTCCGCGCTGCAAAGCCTGCACGGCGACATCGCGCTGCGCGCGGGCCCGGTGGCGCGCTACCCGGCCGCGTATGCGCCGTTCCTGGGCGTGGCGAGCGCCGCCGAAGGGGACATCGGCGCCGGGCTGGAAGCGCTGGTCGCACCCGGCGAATCGGTCTACCTGATCGGGGTGGCGCCGGAAGCGCCGCCGGGTTGGCGGCGGGAGGCGTTCCGGCCGCTGGCGCAGATGATCCGCACGACGCCGTTGCCGGTGGCCGAGGGGCCGGAGATCCTGCCATTGGGCGACGCGCACCGCGCCGACGTGCTGGCATTGACCGCACTGGTCTATCCGCATTACTTCCGCGAACGCACCATGGACATGGGCCGCTACTTCGGCATCTACCAGGACGGACGCCTGGCCGCGATGATCGGCGAGCGCCTGGGAACGGGAGAGTGCCGCGAGATGAGCGCGATCTGCACCCACCCGGATTTCAACGGCCGCGGCTACGCCGGCCGGCTGACCGCCATGCTCGTCAACGACACGCTTGCCCGTGGCGCGTTGCCGTTCCTGCACGTGAGCCACGAGAACCCGCGCGCGCTGCAGTTGTATGAGCGGCTGGGTTTCCGGCATCGGCGCGACATCGGATTCTGGTCGCTGCGGCGGGCCTGAACGCGGCGATCGAAACGCCACGGTTGAAAGGTTCTCCCGCCGTCCCAATCCGGAGGATTCACCTTTCTCCGGCACGCGGGGTATTCATGCAACTGCTCTACCAGACCCATTCGCCCTACGCGCGCAAAGCGCTGGTGTTCGCCCACGAGGCCGGCCTGGCCGATCGGCTGGAGGTGATCCACCACGAGACCAGCCCGGTGCTGCGCAACGAGGCGGTGTTCCGGCAGAACCCGCTGGGCAAGGTGCCGGTGCTGCTGCGGCCGGGCCATCCGGCGATTTTCGATTCGGACGTGATCTGCGCCTACCTCGACACTCTGCACACCGGCGCGCGGTTGATTCCCGCCGACGGCGAGGCGCGCTGGCATGCGTTGCGGGTGCAGGCGGTGGCGCAGGGCCTGTGCGAGGCCGGCATCGCGGTGCGCTGGGAGACCGTGCGCCGGCCCGAACCGCTGCGCTATCCGCCGCTGCGCGACGGCTATATCGAAAAACTGGTCGCCAGCTACGACTGGCTGGAACAGGAACTGGACGTCGACGCGCCGCCGCACGTGGGCCACATCGCGGTCGCCACGGCGCTGGACTGGCTGGCATTCCGCGAACTGCCGCCGTTCCGGCCGGGACGGCCGCGCCTGGCGGCCTGGTTCGACGCCTTCGCGCAGCGGCCATCGATGCGGGCCACGCCGCTGTCCGGCGACACCCAAGACGCCTGAGCGCTGTCATCTTCCTGTCATCCCGTGGAAGCAGGATCTTCACGAAACCGTAAAGCGCGCCCGACGCGGGCGCGCCGGACAGAGGCGTGGGCATGAAGACGAAGGCGCGGATGCTGGCGGGACTGGCGATGCTGTGGATGCCGGCGGCGTTCGCCCAGCAGGCTCCGCACGTGAACATCGAGCAGCGGCTCACCGCCGAGCAGATGCGCGCCACCGGCCTGGATCAGCTCACCCCGGCGCAACTGGAACTGCTCAATCGCCTGCTCGGTGAACAGGTCGAGGCGCGCGCGCAGGAACGCGCCGAGGTCATCGCCCGCACCCAGGCGCCGGAGCGCCGTCCACGCGACGAAGGTTCGCTGATCGGTCTCAACGACGAGCCCATCCACGCGCGCCTCAAGGGCACCGTGGCCGGCTGGGAGCCGGGCACCGTGTTCGAACTGGACAACGGCCAGCAGTGGAAAGTGCTGAAGGGCAAGATGAAACTGTCGCGCCCGCTGGAATCACCCGAGATCGTGGTGGTGCCCGGCGTGGCCGGACGCTGGTTCCTGCAGGTCGAGGAAGACACGCCCAAGGCGCGGGTCTACCGGATCGACTGAGACCCTGGCCGGCGTTGACGTTTTCGCGACGCGTCCGCGGTGAGGATGCGATGAAGCCCATCGCAGGAGTCCACGGATGATCGAAGGCATTCCCGCGCCGCCGCACGTGGCGGCCTTCCGCTTCAGCGGCCAGCTCACCGGCGAGGACTACGACCGGTGCATTGCCGAGCTCGAAGCGCGCCTGCACGAATACCGCCGCATCGGCATCTACAACGATCTCGCCGGCATGACCGGCCTGAGCGCCGAGGCGATGGCCAAGGATCTGCGCTACGCGGTGCAGAAACTGGGTGAATATTCGCGCTTCGCGCGCGCGGCGGTGGTGACCGACAAGCAATGGCTGGGCCGGATTTCCGAGTTCGCCGGGCACCTGCTGCCGGCGACGGAAGTGCGCGCTTTCGAGCCGGCCGAAGCCGGACAGGCGCTGGCGTGGGCGGCCGAGGTCACGCCCGAGAGCAACGATCCGGCCTGACCGGATCGAGTCCCTCAACCCAGCAGGGCGCCGAGGCTGGCGCTCACCGCCGCGCCGAGCAGCAGGAAACCCAGCATCGCGAGCCAGTGCAGCGGGCGGGTGTGGATGGTTTTCATCGAATCTCCCTGCGCCGGACCCGGTGAGGTCTGTTCCGGCCTTTCCGTGGCCCCCTGTACGCGCACCAACGCCGCCGAGGCGCGGTGCCGGCCAGCGGCGGCGGGCCACAGCCGACCAGTGGCATGATCCGGCGATGCAAGGCGTGCCGGAACAATTCGAATCCCCCCGCGACGCGGCGCAGTTCCTGCACCCGCCGCACCGGCCGGGCGTGGAACTGTACCGGGCGCACATCGTCCGGCATGCGTTCGATCCGCATACCCATGAGGCTTTCGGGCTGGGCGCGATCGAATCCGGGGTGGAACGCTTCCGCTATGCCGGCGCGGACCATCTGGCGTCGGCCGGTTCGCTGGTGCTGATGAACCCGGAGACGCTGCACACCGGACGCGCGGAAACCGACGACGGCTGGCGCTATCGGATGATCTACCTGGATCGCGCGGCGCTGGAGGATGTCACCGGCGAATCCGGCTGGTGGTTCGCCGACGCGGTGCGCGCGGACGCCACGCGCGCGTCACGGGTGACCGTGTTGCTCGATGCGCTGTGGCGCGCGCGCGCCGAGCCGCTCGCCTTCGACGGCCTGCTGCTGCAACTGCTCGAAACCCTGCGCGACCATGCCCGTGTCGGCCGGCCCGAGGGCGTGGAACGCGCGAAGCGCTTCGGCGACGTCATCGACTACCTGCACGCGCACCTGGACCAGCGGGTCACCCTGGAATCGCTCGCCGCCATCGCCGGGCTCAGTCCGTTCCACTTCCTGCGCCGGTTCCGCGACCAGTACCACGTCACCCCGCAACAGATGCTGATGGCCCTGCGCGTGCACGAGGCCAAGCGGCGCCTGGGTGCGGGCGAGGCGCCAGCCGAGGTGGCCGCCGCCACCGGCATGGCCGACCAGGCCCATCTGACCCGCGCGTTCGCGCGCCGCTACGGCGTCACTCCGGCGCGCTACCAGCGCCAGGTGCGCGGCTGAGCCGGCGCAATCTGGTGCAAGACGGCACCGGGAACGCCGCCTAGAGTGAGCGTTTTCCGGACGGACGAACACGACGATGTGGGCGGGAACGCTGTACGCGCTGGCGGCCGGGTTGATGTGGGGCCTGGTGTTCGTGGGACCGTTGTTGCTGCCGGAGTATCCGGCCGCGCTGCAATCGGTGGGACGCTACCTGGCGTTCGGCCTGATCGCGCTGCCGCTGGCCGCCTTCGATCGCGCCGAACTGCGCCGGCTACGCGCGGCCGACTGGCGCGAGGCGCTCAAGCTGGCGGCGATCGGCAACCTGCTGTACTACCTGTGCCTGGCCAGCGCCATCCAGCGCGCCGGTGCGCCCTTGCCGACCATGATCATCGGCACCCTGCCGGTGGTGATCGCGATCAGCGCCAATCTGCGCGACGGCCATCGCGACGGCCGCCTGCCCTGGGGCCGGCTGGCGCCTTCGCTGGTGCTGATCGTGCTGGGCATCGCCTGCGTCAACCAGGTGGAGTTGGAGGCGCTGCACAACGATCCGCAGGCTGACCCGTGGCGCTACGCCAGCGGGGCGCTGCTGGCGTGATGCGGTGGTCTGCTGGACCTGGTATCCGCTGCGCAACGCCGACTGGCTGCGCGCGCATCCGGATCGCAGTCCGCGCGCCTGGGCGACCGCGCAGGGCGTGGCGATTTTGCCGCTGGCGTTGCTGGGCTATGCGCTGCTGTGGGGCGCGATGAAGCTGCGCGGCGCGGATTTCCCGATGCCGCTGGGACCGCGCCCGGAGTTCTTCATCGCGCTGATGGTGGCGATCGGCCTGTTCGCCTCGTGGCTCGGCACGCTGTGCTGGAATCAGGCCAGCCAGCGCCTGCCGACCGCGCTGGTCGGGCAGCTGATCGTGTTCGAGACCCTGGCGGCGCTGGCCTATGCCTTCCTGCTGCGCGGACAGATGCCGCGTCCGCTGACCCTGGTCGGCATCGGCCTGCTGATTGGCGGCGTGCTGTGGGCGTACGGGTCAAGCCGGAGCCGGTGCTGCGTGCCGAGGACGGTCACGGCCTGTAGCGACGCGCTACCATCGCCGGCAATCCCGGACCGGGGCAGGGCGATGCGACAGGCGATGTGGAAAAGGGCGAACGTGCTGTGGGCGCTGCTCGCGGCGTCCTCGTGGGCGCAGGCCGGCGAGACCGAGGATCGGCGCGACATCCTGGCGGTGGAGGCCGCGTTGTGCCGGGCCTTCGAGGACGCCGACACGAAAACCCTGGAGCGCCATCTGGATCCGGGCTTCACCCTCGTCGATTCGCGCGGCGTGGTCACCGACCTCGCGGCCAATCTCGCCGAAGTGGCGAGCCGTGAGCCGCGCTATCGCGTGTTCCGTAACCAGGATCAACGGATCCGCCTGCATGGCGATGCGGCGATCGTCACCGGGGTGACCCATATCGAGGGTGACTCGCAGGGACAGGCGTTCACCGCCGACTTCCGTTTCACCGATACCTGGATCCGGTATCCCGATGGCTGGAAGCTCGCGGCCAGCCATGCCAGCCGGTTGGCTGACGCCCCATGAACGGGGCAGCGGAGCAAGCTCCGCTCTGCGCGTGGTTTCAAGGCCGTGGCATTCCCTGTAGCGCCGAGCTTGCTCGGCGGCGCGTTCCCGAAGACCGAGCGGGCAGCGGAGCAAGCTCCGCTCTACGAGTGGGGTTCAAGGCCGCGGCGTTTCCCGTAGTGCCGGGCTTGCCCGGCGGCGCGTCTCAGGCATGCCCGGGCGCGGTCTCGCGCCAGGCTGCCCAGGCGCCGGACAGCACCCGCCAGGCCGAGCGCAGGAACAGCAGCAACAGCGCCGCGCCGACCAGCAGATCCGGCCAGCCCGCGCCGAACAGCCACACGCCCGCCGCCGCGACCAGCACCGCCAGTCCTTCGTAGACGTCGTTGCGCGAGCATTCCCAGGCCGAGGCGAGGTTGACGTCGCCGGAACGGTAGGGCGTCAGCAGGCGCAGGCAGATCAGGTTGGCGCCCAGATTGAGCAGGCCAACGATGCCGATGGTCTCGAACAGCGGCACGGTCGGATGCGCCAGCCGCCAACCGATCTGCGCGGCCACCGCGACCGCGGCGGCGAGGATCAGCAGGCCCTTGAACAGCGCGACCTGCGCCTTGGCGCGCAGGCTGGCGCCGACCACCATCAGGCTCAGCGCGTAGGTGGCGGCGTCGCCGAGGTTGTCCAGGCTGCCCGACAGCAATGACGTGGAGCGGCTGTACCACGCGGCCGTGATCATCATCAGGAAGGTGGCGAGATTGATCGCCAGCACGATCGACAGCACCCGCCGCTGGCGCGCTTCCAGCGCGGCGACGTCGATGGTCTTGCCACAGCCACAGCAGGAATCGGACATGTCGGAGGAACCCGTGAAAAAAGAAGGCGCGGAGGAGGCACGCCGATTCTAGCGCCGCCCGCGCCGGACCGACGGAATCAGGCCGCCTGCCGGTGGCGCTGGAACAGCACCCGCTCGGGCCGGTGCAGCGCCATGCCCTGGCCGAAATCCACGCCCAGCCCGGTCAGGGTGGCGATCATGCCGGCATTGCCGACCCATTCGGCGACCACGCTCAGCCCGCGCTGGTGGCCGATCTGGGCGATGGCGCTGACGATGGTGCGGCTCATCGCGTCGGTTTCCAGATCGCGGATGAAACTGCCGTCGATCTTGATCACGTCCACCGGCAGATTCTTGAGGTAACCGAACGAGGACATGCCGGCGCCGAAATCATCCAGCGCGATCCGGCAGCCGGCCTTGCGCAGCCGCTCGATCACGTGCACCACCTTGAGCAGGTTGCGGACCGCCACCGTTTCGGTGATCTCGAAGCACAGCCGCGACGGCGGAACCCGGTGCTCGGCCACCAGCGCCAGATGAAATCGGCCAGATCCTCGTCCTCGATGCTGGCGCCGGAGAGATTGATCGCGCATTGCTGCAGCGCGCGCCCGTCCGCATGCAATTGATCGAAGTGGGTGAGCGCGGCGCGGATCACCCAGCGATCCACCATCGGCATCAGGCCGTAGCGCTCGGCCGCCGGCAGGAACGCGCCGGGCAGGACGATGCGGCCGTCCTCGTCGCGCAGGCGCAGTAGCAGTTCCACCCGCGCGCCATCCTCGCGGCGGCCGTCCAGCGGCACGATTTCCTGGTAGTCCAGCAACAGGCGCTGCTCCTCCATCGCCCAGCGCAGGCGGTTTGGCCCATTCCATCTCGCCGTAGCGGCGGGTGGCCTCGTCGTTGTCGCTGTAGACGTGAATGCGGTTGCGCCCGTTCTCCTTGGCCACGTAGCAGGCGGTGTCGGCCCAGGACAGCAGATCCTTCAGGGTGGGATTGTCCTCATCCACTACCACCACGCCGATGCTGGCGCTGACCGTGTAGGTGCGTTCCTGCCAGACGAACATCTGCGATTCGATGCCGATGCGCAGGCGCTCGGCCAGGGTGCGCGCGCTGGCAGTGTCGACGTCGAACGCGAGCAGGCCGAACTCGTCGCCGCCCAACCGCGCCAGCAGATCGTCGCCGCGCAGCTGCATCCGCATCGCCAGCGCCAGTTGCGCCAGCAGTTGATCGCCGGCGGTGTGGCCGGAGACGTCGTTGATCAGCTTGAACTGATCCAGATCGATGTACAGCAACGCGCAGGAGCGGCCGCCGCGACGGCGATCGGCCAGCGCCTGTTCGATCCGCCGTTCGAACTCGCGCCGGTTGCACAGTTCGGTCAACGCATCATGGGTGGCCTGGTAGTGAGCCGTTCGGTCAGTTCGCGCTGTTCGGAGATGTCGGTGGCGACCATCAGCAGGCGCGGTTCGTCTTCCATCTCGACCCGCGCGATGGACGCATTGGCCCAGAATTCGCCGCCCAGGCCGATCAGCAGCGCTTCCACGTTGCCCCAGTAATCGCCGGTCTGTGCCGGCTGGCGCACCCGTTCGCGGAAGGCCGGATCGGCGAACAGCGCGGTGAGCGGCACGCCGGCCGACACCACGTCGCCCAGCCGCAGGCGCGCGGCCTGGTTGGCGTACAGGATGCGGCCGTCACCGTCGGACAGCAGCACCAGCGCCGGCAGCAGTTCGTTGAGCGCGCGGAACTGCGCCTCGCTCTGGCGGTACAGCGCGCTCATCTCGTGGCCCAGCGTGATCGCCCGCTGGCGGGTGGTGGCCAGCGACCACAACAAGGCCGCCAACAGCAGGCTGATCACCGGGCCGGCGGTGAGGATGACCTGCAGGCGTTCGCTGTCCAGCGCGATGGGGCGCGGCCACATGCGCAGTTCCCAAAGCCGGCCGCCGAATTCGAGCAATTGCCGGTAAAGCTGCGCGTCCTTTTCGGCGCGGGTGCCGGATTCGTAGAACGGTCCGATGTCGTTGGCGCCGAGATCGCGGACGCTGACCTGGAAGGTATCCAGCACCGGTCCCTTCAGCGCGTCGCTGACCAGTGGATCCAGCCGCAGGCTGACCGCGAGCGCGCCGATCGCGCGCCCCCGCCGCGCCGCCACGTCGACCGGTTCCGGACCGTCGGAATAGACCGGCAGGCGCACCGTCACGCCGAGCCGCTGATGCCTGCCGGGCGCGGCCTGGCGCAGCACGAACGGCGCGGACAGCACCACACCGTTGCTGTCGCGCGCGCGTTCCAGCGCCAGCAGGTTCTCGTGCTGGCTGGCGATGTTCAGGCCCAGCAGCACCTCGTTGCCGCGGAGCGGAGTGATGAACTGGTAGCGGTACGTCGACTGGCCCGCGCCGCCGCCGTCGGTACGGACGGCGAACGCGGTGGCGACCCGGGCAGGGCCGATGCGCTGGCGTTGCAGGTTCTCGGTGACCTGGGTGAAACGGATCTGGTCCATGCGGTCGTTGGCCAGGAACACGGTCTGCATCGCGCGCAGTTCCGAGGCCACGGTCTGCAACGGCGCGCGCAGCTGGCGCACCGCCGCCTGCGCCAGGGTCCGGCGCTGCGCGTCGGTGCGTTCAGTCAGATCACGCCATTCGCTCCAGGCCAGCCATGCGGTGAAGGCCAGTCCCGCCAGCAGCACCGCCAGCGCCCAGCGCCACGCGCCGGTGCGCGGCCGGGGGTGTTCCGCGGGCGAATGCGTCGCCGTCGCCGACGACGGATGGAGTGACGGAGCGATCACGGAGTCCACCTGTCCATCGGAAGGACGCGCCCGCCCGCGCACCGGGCCGTGCGCGCACGCGCCACCGCAGTGTGGGGCGGAGGAATCTGGCTGTCGACCCCGGACCGGTGGACTTCCCGATGGCAGGCCGATTGGCTGGGCCCCATGGGGTCTCCTCAACGGACACGTCTGGAGTCCGGTATCGGCGCGCGCGATCGCTTCTTGAGCGGATCCCGGGGCGGCAGGCGGACGCGGCCCCATTCAGTGGGGTGACAAACGCGTGAAGGCGATCGTGGGCGCTGCTGCGCCGCAGCGAAACCGAATTTCGTGCCTGGCATTTTCCACGGCGACGCCGTGATCACGGTCGAGGGCTTCGCCGAACCCGCCGGTTCCAACGCCTTCGACAAGCGCCTGGGCCTGCGCCGCGCCGAAGCCGTGCGCGACGACCGGGTGAAGACCGCCAGGTCCGCGCGGATGCCACCGGCGAAGCCGGCCGCGACAACTGCCGTGTCGCCCTGGTGATCGACCACGCCGGCCCTCTGGCCGCGCCCGCCGCGCAACCCGCGGCTTCGGCTTCGCTGCAAGCGGACCCGACGCCTTTCTCGCGGCGCTGCGCCATGCGGCGCTATGGGCAGGGCGCTATCCTCCGTGGCTGTCTGGGTGGCAAGGATCCCGTGATGGCCAGGGTGGTGCTGGCACCGGCGCTGACGCGCTGGCTGCCGCAGACCGAAGCACATTCCGGCGGCGAGCTGTGCATGCAGCTCGCTGGCGCCAGCGTGGGTGAACTGTTGCAGGCAGTGTTCGCCCGGCATCCCTCGTTGCGTGGCTACGTGCTCGACGAGCACGGCGCGGTGCGCCACCACGTCGCGGTATTCGTCGATGGCCAGTGCCTGCGCGACAAGCGCGATCTCGGCCAGCCCGTCGGCGACGATGCCGAACTCTACGTGATGCAGGCGCTGTCGGGAGGATGACATGTCGGATCGATTGCTGGTGTCTTCACGCAAGGGACTGTTCGTGCTCGCGCGCGGCGAGGGCGGTTGGCGGATCGCCGACACCGCCTTCCTCGGCGACAACGTGGCGCTGGCGCTGGCCGATCCGCGCGACGGCAGCTGGTACGCCGCGCTGGACCTCGGCCACTTCGGCGCCAAGCTGCATCGGTCCACCGATCAGGGCCGGCAATGGGAAGAGGTGGGCGTGCCTACCCTATGGCGAAGGCGACCAGGTGGTACCGGGCGACGGCAAGCCGGCGCAGCCGGCCGCGCTGCGCCTGATTTGGTCGCTGGAAGCGGGCGGGCCGGACGAACCGGGCCGGCTGTGGGCGGGGACCATTCCCGGCGGGCTGTTCCGCTCCGACGATCACGGGCGCAACTGGCAACTCGTGCGCGGCCTGTGGGATCGTCCCGAACGCGGCCAGTGGTTCGGCGGTGGCTACGATCATCCGGGCATTCATTCCATCTGCGTGGACCCGCGCGATCCGCGCCGCCTGCGGGTGGCGATTTCCAGTGGCGGCGTGTGGCGCAGCGACGACGGCGGCGACAGCTGGCGCCAGACCGCGCAGGGCATGATCGCGCGCTACATGCCGGAAGGGCAGCAGGGCGATCCCAACATCCAGGACGTGCACCGGCTGGTGCAGGCACGCGCCACGCCGGAGGTGTTCTGGGCCCAGCACCACAACGGCGTGTTCCGCAGCACCGCCGACGGCGGCGACTGGCACGAGATCACCGACGTGCCGCCCTCGGTGTTCGGCTTCGCGGTGGCGGTGCATCCGCGCGATGCGGATACCGCCTGGTTCGTGCCGGCGGTGAAGGACGAGAAGCGCTATCCGGTGGATGCGCGACTGGTGGTCGCCCGCACCCGCGACGGCGGGCGCAGCTTCCAGACCCTGCGTACCGGATTGCCGGCGGAGCAGGCCTACGATCTGGTCTACCGGCACGGGCTGGCCGTCGATGCCAGCGGCGACCGGCTGGCGTTCGGTTCCACCACCGGCGGTTTCTGGACCAGCGACGATCAGGGCGAGCACTGGCAGGCGCTGCCGGCCCGGCTGCCCCCCGTCCACGCGGTGACCTTCGCCTGAGTTCGCGGCAACCCAGGGTCTGTCGGGAGGAACCGGCATGTCGATCGAAATGCGGATGCGGTTGCGGACCACCGCGCTGGGCAGCGTCCAGCTGCTGCTGGCGGCCACGCTCGCCATCGCTCAGCGTGGCATCGGCTCGCGATCCGGGCTCGCGACCTGAACCGGTCGAGGCCGCATTCACCACCGATTCGGCCCCCGCCGCGCCGCGGGCCCTAGACTAGCGGCTCTTCCCCCAACGCCCCGCCGCCATCCGTGCCCATGCGTTCCGTGTCCCTGTTGTCCTGGTGTGTGTTGTGCGCCGTCCTGCTGGCCGGATGCCGGGCCGAGCCGCCCGCGCCACCGGCGCCGGAGAAACCGCGTACCGAGACCACCGCCAGCAGCGAGGACAACGGCGCCATCAGCGCCGGACCGGTCAAGCCGGCGCCGCGCAAGATCGATCTGGCGCGCACCACCGACTGGCCGGAGGCGCCGCTGACCGCCGGCGTCACCTGGGTCAGTTGCGAACTCGACTACGCCGAGCACGGCGACGGCCTGGCGGTGGACAAGCTCGACTTCCAGACCCTGGTCGAGGCGGCCAAGCCGTGCCAGGCCGCCGGGGTGATGCGGGTGCGCTACACCGGCAAGATCAATGCCGAGTTCACCTCGCTGATGGAGCGCATGTCCAACGTCGCCAACCGGCTGGCGATCGAGAAACGTGTGCTGGACATCGATTCCAGCGGCGGCCGGGTCGAGGACGGCATCCGCGCCGGCGACATCATCGGCGCCTCGCACTGGACGCTGTGGGTGCGCGACGGCGCGATCTGCCACAGCTCCTGCCTGCTGATCCTCGCCGCCGGCGACAACCGGGTGATCGCCGGCAAGGTCGGCATCCACCGGATGATGCGGATCAATTCCGGCGCCAACTCGCGCGCCGAACTGGCCGAGGAACTGCGTCAGGTCTACGGCCAGTTGAAGGATTACCTGGAGCGCAACGGCGCGGCGGTGACGGTGGCGGATCTGATGATGACCGTGCCCAACCGCAAGCTGCGCCTGCTGACCGCCACCGAGCTGGAGGAATATGGACTGCAGGGCACCAACGCGGCGCAGGACGATCTGGATCGCATCCAGCTGACCCGCAAGTGCGGCGAGGAATTCGTGCGCCGCAAGGACGACTTCATGCTGGCCTTCGATCGCCAGTGCGGTCAGACCGAGACCGCGCTGGAGGACATCAACACCTGCGGCCTGGCGCTGCGCAAGAGCTTCGGTTTCCCTGACGGCACCTGCCCGATGGAAAGCCCGATGGCCGAATTCGACCGCGACGCCTCCGGCCTGTTGTAGAGCGGAGCTTGCTCCGCTGCGCGATGGCGGAAAGATTCGCGGGGTGTGGCGTTGGCGGGAGCGGAGCGAGCTCCGCTCTACGGAACTCGCCGCGCTGCGCGGAGATGGGTGTTGACGGGAGCCGGGTAGAGCGGAGCTTGCTCCGCTGGGCGATGGCGGAAAGATTCGCGGGGTGCGACGTTTGGCGGGAGCGGAGCGAGCTCCGCTCTACGGCGTATGGACGTGGATCTCGATGTCGTCGAGCGCGACCACCTGCCCATTCCTGATCTTGCAGGTCTTGCGCAGTTCGACCGCGCCGTCCACCCGCACCGCGCCGCTGGCGACCAGCGCCTTGCCGGCGCCGCCGCTGTCGACCAGACCGATCAGCTTGAGCAATTGGTTGAGTTCGACGTATTCGCCGTCAAGTTCGAAATCGAGTGTCTGCATCGCGGCAGTTTAGTCGCAATCCCGGCCGGTCCGCCTCACTCGCGTTCGAAGCGGGACAGCTCGTCCAGCACCCGCTGGCTGCGCTGGATGCTGCTGCCGCCCAGCGCGTCCTCGAAGCACGCATCCGAACCGGCGCGCCGGCGGCGCCAGCGATGAATCCAGGCGGAGGCGATCAGGCCGGGGATACCGATCACCAGGCACACCACCAGCATGCCGGGCGCGGACGGGGTCAGGTTGCCGCCGACCACCGCGCCCAGGGCGATGACGAAGGGCAGCCACAGCAGCCACCAGGACAGGCCGGCGATCATGCCGTTGCAGATGTAGAAGCGCCGCAGCCGGGCCAGGTGGCGCTGGATGGTGAGTACGGGCGCGGAATAGTCGATCAGGCCGATCAGGCCGAGCGTCAGCCCGGCCATCGCGGTGGTCGCCACCCCGTAGGCGTGCACGAGGATGCCCGACACCAGCAACACCGGCAGATCCCGGTGCGGGGTCCAGCAGGCCACGCCCAGCACGATCATCGCCACGCCGAACACGATCTGGACGATCTGTCCCCAGAACAGCGGACGCAGGCTGTTGCGTGCCTTTTCCAATCGTCCTTCGCGGAACAGATGCAGGCTGAGTTGATCTTGCCGGGTCATGCGGCGTTCCAGCGCCTGCCAGGCGGCCTTCAGTTCGTCGGTTTCCATGAGCGTGTCCATGTGGGGTCAGAGTTCGTTGCGGATGCGTTGCTTGAGCCGGCTGATCTTGGTCGCGACATTGGTTTCGCTGATGCCCAGGATCTCGCTGATGTCGCGATAGCCGCGATCTTCCAGGTACAGCAGCAGGAGCGCGCGATCGAGCGGCGCCTGGGCGTGGATGAAGCGATGCAGGGCACGGATCTGCTGCTCGGCCAGCGGATCCGCCGCGTGCGGATCGGCGATGTCGTGCAGTTGATCGTCCAGCGGCACCGCGTGGCGGTGGCGTCGGCTGTTGTCGCGCACGAACGAGATCGCGACGTTCAATGCGATCCGGTACATCCAGGTCGAGAACGCGCGCGCCGGATCGAAACGTGGATACGCCTGCCAGAGCTGGCTGGCGATTTCCTGCGCCAGTTCGGCGCGATCGTCGGGATCGCGGCAATAGGTGCCGGCCACCTTGAAGACGATGCCCCGGTGCCGTTCCAGCTGTTCCGCGAACCCTTGCCGCGTGTGTTCCGCCATGTCTGCGACGCGTTCCATTTCCCGCCCGTGCCGATTGTCTGTCGAAGGGTGGTTCGCGGCGGCGGCGGAAAAATCACGGGGGCCGGCGCGACAGCGGCAAGAACAGTCGGAATCCCCGCCAAATCAATCATTTACCTGAACGGGGAGAGGGGGCGGGCGTTTCCCCGGCAGGACAGGAGGGGGGGAGGAAAGCGCACAATACGCTGCTTGCGTGCGCACTCCGCGACGCCCCGGAGTCCCTCCATCGTCCCCCGAATCCTTCCCCGTCTTCGCTTCGTTTTCGCTGATCTCGGCCTGTCCGCGCCCGTCATGGCCGCGGTCACCGAGGTGGGCTACGAAACCCCACTCCCCCATCCAGGCCGCCACCATCCCGGCGGTGCTGGCCGGCCGCGACGTGCTGGGCCAGGCCCAGACCGGCACCGGCAAGACCGCCGCGTTCGCGCTGCCGCTGCTGTCCTCCATCAACCTGGCGGCCGGCAAGCCGCAGGCACTGGTGCTGGCGCCGACCCGCGAACTGGCCATCCAGGTCGCCGAGGCGTTCCAGCGCTATGCGGCGAAGATGCCCGGTTTCCACGTGCTGCCGATCTACGGCGGCCAGAGCTACTACCCGCAGCTGCAGGCGCTCAAGCGCGGCGTGCACGTGGTGGTGGGTACCCCGGGCCGGGTGATCGATCACCTGGAGCGTGGCTCGCTGGATCTGTCCGGCCTGACCACCCTGGTGCTGGACGAAGCCGACGAAATGCTGCGCATGGGCTTCATCGACGACGTCGAGACGGTGCTGAAGAAGACTCCGGAATCGCGCCAGGTCGCGTTGTTCTCGGCGACCATGCCGCCGGCGATCCGGCGCATCGCCCAGACTTACCTGAAGGATCCGGTCGAGGTCACCATCGCGGCCAAGACCACCACCTCGGCCAACATCCGCCAGCGCTACTGGTTCGTCAGCGGCCTGCACAAGCTCGATGCGCTGACCCGAATCCTGGAAGCCGAGCCGTTCGACGGCATGATCATCTTCGCCCGCACCAAGGCGGCGACCGAGGAACTGGCCGGCAAGTTGCAGGCGCGTGGCCTGGCCGCCGCCGCCATCAACGGCGACATGCAGCAGGCGCAACGCGAGAAGACCATCCAGCAGTTGAAGGACGGCAAGCTGGACGTGCTGGTGGCCACCGACGTGGCCGCGCGCGGCCTGGACGTGGAGCGCATCAGCCACGTGCTGAACTACGACATTCCGTACGACACCGAAAGCTACGTGCACCGCATCGGCCGCACCGGCCGCGCCGGCCGCACCGGCGACGCGATCCTGTTCGTCACCCCGCGTGAGAAGGGCATGCTGCGCGCCATCGAGCGGGCCACCCGCCAGCCGATCCAGGAAATGCAGCTGCCCAGCGTCGAGGCGGTCAACGATCGCCGGGTGCAGAAGTTCCTGGGCCGCATCACCGAAACCCTGGCCGCCGGCGACACCGGCGAGTTCCGCAGCCTGGTCGAGGCCTACGAGCAGGAGCACAACGTGCCGGCGGTCGACATCGCCGCCGCGCTGGCGCGCCTGCTGCAGGGCGACACGCCGCTGCTGCTGCCGGCGGACCAGCGGCGCGACGCGCGTGCGCGCGGCGAACGTCCGGTGCGCGAGGAACGACCGGTGCGCGAACCGCGTCCGGAACGCGGCGAACGCGGCGAGCGTCCGGCTCGCCGCGAGCATCACGAGCACGCGCACGAGCGCGCGCACGACGACGCGGCCCCGCCGCGCATCGAGCGCCCGCGCTTCGACAAGCCGCCGCGCGCCGAACCCGAGGTCGGCATGGAGACCTTCCGCATCGAGGTGGGCCACATGCACGGCGTCAAGCCGGCCAACATCGTCGGCGCGATCGCCAACGAGGCCGGCCTGGAAGCACGCTACATCGGCCGCATCACATCCACGACGACCACTCGGTGCTGGATCTGCCCGAGGGCATGCCATCGGAGATCCTGTCGCACCTGAAGAAGGTGTGGGTGTCCGGCCAGCAGTTGCGCATCCATCGCGTGGGCGAGGACAGCGGCCACGCGCCGCCGCGCCGCCAGCAGCGTCCGGAAGGACGCCCGCCGGGCAAGCTGGGCGGTGGTTTCGCCAAGAAGGCGCGCGACGGTGCGCCGAAGCCGCACCGCAAGGGAAAGCCGGCGCCGCGCCGCGACTGAGCGTCGCGGCGGACGGCGCGGGTGTTCATCAACGTACGGCTGGTCAATCGTAAGGCGGGTCAGCCGTAGGGCTGGCGTAGTGGGAGCGGGCGCATGCCCGCCGTGCGCGCCTGCCCGTCGTCACCGAGCGGGGCGCCCATGCGCTGCCAGACTTCGCGCAGCAGGTTTTCCATGTGGTGCCAGTCCAGCCGCGCGAAGTGGTCGAAGCGTTCCTCGTAGCGCTGCTCCAGCGTGTGCAGCAGACCTTCAAGTGGCACTTGGTGGTATTGCAGGTAGCTGTCGTACGCGAACATCAGGCTGGGTTCGTAACGGCTGAACGCGGTCCCCGGCTGGTAGAACCCGGATGAGGGAATCCCTTCGCGCCATTCGTCCAGTTCGGCCTTCACGTCCACCACCTCGCACTTGCCGGGGACGGCCTGACGCGGGGGATATCGATGGATGCTGCCCATGCATTCCTCCTTTCTGACGGGAGCGCCCATCATGGCCGCCGTGTTCGTCACGAATGTAAACACCGCATGCAGAAAGCATTAAGTCTTGACGCCGGTCGCGGTTCTGCGGCGCTCTTGGGAGGGGTTCCGTTCACCTGCCCATCATCGCGCAGGCACTAACAAGGAAAGCGACAATCGCCGCGAGGACGCGCCATGGCACGCCCCATCTGGACAGGCACCCTTTCCTTCGGCCTGTTGAACGTACCGGTCTCGCTGATGTCCGGCGAGCGCAAGGTCGATCTGCATTTCCGCATGCTGGATTCGCGTGATCGCAAGCCGATCCGGTTCGAGCGGGTCAACGCCGAGACCGGCGAGGAAGTGCCGTGGAAGGACATCGTCAAGGCCTACGAGTACGACAAGGGCAACTACGTGGTGGTGGAGGAAGAGGACATCCGCGCCGCCGCGCCGGAAAGCCACGAGACGGTGGAGGTGGAGGCGTTCATCGAGCGCGACGCGATCGATCCGCGCTACTTCGAGAAGCCCTACGTGCTGGTGCCCGGCAAGAAGGCCGAGAAGGGCTATGTGCTGCTGCGCCGCACGCTGGAATCGACCGGGCGGATCGGCGTGGCCCGGGTGGTCATCCGCACCCGCGAATACCTGTCGGCGGTGATGCCGCTGGGCGACGCGCTGGTGCTGATGCTGCTGCGCTATCCGCAGGAGCTCGTGGAACCGGACGAATACAAGCTGCCCTCCGGCAGCGCCTCGTCCTACCGCATTTCGGCCAAGGAAGAGGAGATGGCCAGGCAACTGGTGGAATCGATGGCTGGCGACTGGTCACCCGACGACTACCACGACGAATTCCGTGCACGCCTGCAGGCAATCATCCGCAAGCGGATCAAATCCAAGGGCGCGACCGCGCGGGTCGAGGAACCGGCGCACGAGGAGGAGGCCGCCACCAACGTGGTCGACTTCATGGCGCTGCTGCAGAAAAGCCTGGCGGAAAAGAAGCGCACCCCGGCGAAGAAATCGACGGCGAAGGCGAAGAAGGCCCCCGCGCGCAAGCGCGCACGCAAGACGGCGACCAAGGCCGCCGGCAAGCGCGCGACGAAGAAGGCGGCCACGCGCAAGCGTTGATCGTTCCGGGCTGTCAGCCGCGTTCGTCTTCCACCGATGCCTGCAACGCTGCGGCCAGTCCGGCATCGCCGGACACCAGTTCGGTCCAGCGCAGTTCGACGCCGCGCCGGCGGCCTTTCTCGGTCAGTTTCAGGCCGATCGGATCGATCACCAGGGTGTAGGCGACATCGTTGAGGAGCAACTCACGGCGCAGGGGCTTGTCCAGAGGAGTCATCTTCATACATCCCGTTGACGGAATCCCGACCATAGTGGACCCCGTGTGATGATCAGGTTCACCGATGAGTCTGGTGGAGTACCAGCGCAAGCGGCACTTCGGGCGCACCCGCGAGCCGGCGCCGGGGCGAACCGGACGCGTGGCGCGGCCGATCTTCGTGGTCCAGCTGCACCATGCCAGCCACCGCCACTACGACTTCCGCCTGCAGGTCGGCGACGCGCTCAAGAGCTGGGCGGTGCCGAAAGGGCCGAGCCTGGATCCGCAGGTCAAGCGGCTGGCGGCGGAAGTCGAGGATCATCCGATTGCCTATGCGGACTTCCAGGGTGAGATTCCGGAAGGCGAGTACGGCGCCGGCCACGTCGCGTTGTTCGATCGCGGGCTGTGGGCCACGCGCGGCGATCCCGAGGCGCAGCTGGCGAAAGGACACCTGCGCTTCGAACTGTTCGGCGAAAAACTACAAGGGCGGCTGGCATCTGGTGCGCACCGGGCGCGCCTCGGCCAGGCCGCAGTGGCTGCTGTTCAAGGACGAGGACGATTATGCGGCACGCAGCGAAGCCGACGACATGCTGGACGACGTGGCGGCGCCGACCGCCGGTGCGCGCCGGGGGCGGGGCGTGAAGCAGGGCGCGAAGGCGCGCAAGACGGCGCCGCGCAAGAGCGCCGCGAAAAAAACGACGCGCTCGGGTTTCCCCGCGGACGGTCGAACAGCGGCGCGAACGCGCGCTGGCGCTTGCCGGTGCGCGCCGCGCGCGCCTGGCGACGGGCCGTTCAAACCCCAACTGGCGACACTGGGCAGCGCGCCGCCGATGGGCGACGACTGGCTGCACGAGGCCAAGTGGGACGGGTATCGTCTGTTGACGGTCATCCGCGCGGGGCAGGTGCGGATCTGGTCGCGCAACGCGCTGGAGTGGACGGCGAAGGTGCCCGAGATCGTCGATGCGCTGGCGCAGCTGGGATTGCAGGAAGCCGCGCTGGACGGCGAACTGATCGCCGGCGGCGGCACCCAGGCCGACTTCAGCGTGTTGCAGGCCACGCTCTCCGGCGAGAAGAACGCACCGCTGTCGTACGTGCTGTTCGATCTGCTTCATCTGGAGGGCGTGGACCACCCGCCGCGTCGCGCGATTACATCCCAAGCACCTGCTCGAAACCGTGCTGAAAAAGGCCAGGCCGCCCATCGCTTACAGCCCGCATGTGCAGGGACACGGCGATCTGGCGTTCGCCGCGGCGGC
>OFCY01000036.1_pt1 | contig 29176 bp, 30 predicted proteins | sample 1520981 | NCBI WGS metagenome assembly OFCY01 (sample SAMEA2532533, study PRJEB24079) | metagenome
GGCCGGCGCGCGCTGATGCTGGGCGCCGGCGGCGCCGCGCGCGGGGTCGCCCCGGCGCTGCTGGATGCCGGCGTCTCGGAACTGATCGTGGTCAACCGCACCCCCGAGCGCGCCGACGCGTTGATCGACGCGATGGGCGAACCGGATCGCGCGCTGTCGCGCTACTGGGAGGACCTGGCCGACATCGGCGACTTCGGCCTGATCGTCAACGCCACCTCGGCGGCACGCGAGGGCCGGCGCGGATTTCGACCTGCCGTTCACCCTGACCACCCCGCGCACGCTGGCGGTGGATCTGAATTACGGCGAAGCCGCCATCCCGTTCCTGGCCTGGGCCAAGGCGGCCGGTTGCCGCGACGCGGTCGACGGCCTGGGCATGCTGGTCGAACAGGCCGCGGAAGCCTTCGAAGCCTGGCACGGCGCGCGCCCGGACAGCGACGTCGTGTACGCCGCGCTGCGCGGCAAGGACGCGCTGCTGGTCACCGCGACTGAAAACCGCCTCACGGAGACGCGCATGGAACCGTTCCTGATCCAGCTTCTGACCATGGTCGGCTACCAGATGCCGGAGCTGCTGGCCTGCTGTGCCGCGCTGGCCCTGTTGTGGATGTGGGCGCAACCCGCGCCCGGACGGACGCTGGCGTTGTGGGGAACCGGCCTGCTCCTGGGTTCGGCCGTACTGAGGTTGCTGGCAAGCGTGTTCCAGGCCTGGAACATCCACCACATGCCGGAAGGTGGCCACGAAAGCATGCAGGGCCTCTTCATGGTGATTTCGGCGTTGACCATGCTGTTCGGCCTGGTGTCGTCGGTCGGGTTGGTCCTGCTGGCCTGGGGTGCCGCCAGGGCGATGCGCGCGCCGCGTTGAACGGCATAATCTGAACAGGCAGGGGCTCGTGCTTTGTCGCAGTCCATTCATCGGAAAAATGCGATGTCCTGGTCGCGCACGGGCTACCAGCGTGCCTGAACGATGCCGTTAACACGTGGTACTCGACATCCACAGCCAAGCCAGCGGACTGCTGGTTTCTGACCGGCTCATGGAAGAGTCCAGATTATCTGGCCTTGGTTGATTCGAGTTAATGAGGGGGGCCGCAATCATGTTTCCATCCCAGATCCAGAGCAGCTGCTTGCCTTGCGGGGCCCGGGTTTTAGCCATAAAAAATAATCGGCCGCGGAGTTCGTGAGAACCGGGCTTGCCTTACGCTTTTTACTGTAACTTTCTGTATATGATCAGACCGGCAGAAGGATTTTGCCTACGACTGCCCCCTTGCCAAACCCGCCCTGCGACAAGGATGAACCATGACCAGGAAAGAGAAGTTGACCCAGCTCCTTGATTTACGTGGGAGCGTGGGCATAGAAGTAGGCCCCTTGGATAAGCCGATTGTATCTAAGGAAGAAGGAAATATTTTCTATGTCGATTTTTGCGAGACGGAAGAGCTTAGGACACGCTGGAAAGATGATCCTGGCGTAAACTGCAATCGTATCTGGGTGGACGCGGTTTGGGGCACCAATTCATTAGCGGACGCAGTATCGACTTCTGCGGAGAGAACTGGCCAGCGTTGGACTGGCGCCGATTACCTCCTGGCTTCGCACGTCATTGAGCACGTACCTGATTTCATTACCTGGTTGAACGAGGCAAAAGCCACACTCAAGCCGCATGGACAAATACGCCTCGCGGTTCCAGACAGGAGATTTACTTTCGACTATCTGCGAAATGAAACTCGAGTCGAAGACGTTGTAACGGAGTTTGTCCGTCGGAGGCGTGCTCCCAGCGCGGCTCGCATCATAGATTTTGCCCTGAACGTTACCCATGTTGATTGTGGGGAAGCATGGAAGGGACCTATCGCCAAGGAACGTCTCGTGAAGATGTATTCGCCTGAGGGCGCGATAGCAATCGCACATGATGCCGAAGTCAATAATGCGTATCACGACATCCATTGCTGGGTATTCACGCCATATTCGTTCACCCAGCTTATGATGGACCTTACCGAACTAGAACTCCTCGACCTTGGCTGCGAATGGATCATTCCCACCATTCATAACGATCTTGAATTTTTTGTCTGCATGACGCCCTTGCAGGACAAGAGCGCCACCATGGAAAGCTGGCGAAAAGCGCAACTATCCCTGGATGGCGAACAATTCAATGTCTCCAACCGTCGGGGCGCCTTTAGCCACTAGCCATCTTTGCCGGAGACGGGCGGTCGGCTGACAACGCGCGCTGGTTCCCATCGCGCTGATTTAGTGGCTGTCGTGGTGCAGACCTGTAATCGGTCTGCTGGCTTGGGTCACCACTGGCCGGTTATGTCAGTGGTTCGGCTGTTGGAAAATCACCTGCCAACGACTATGACGGCGTGCGGATTTTTTCATGTTGGCCTTGGTGCTGACCATGCTGTCGATGGCGGCGTCGGTCGCCTCGTAGTGCTGGCCCGGAGTGCGCAAAAGTGATGCGCGTGCCGCGCTGAGCGAATGCATCGCGGTGGAACCTGGCGTTAGGAGCGGCCTCCGGCCGCGAGCTTTTGAACGCCCCGTCATCCGTTCGTAAAGGCTCGCGCCGGGACGGCGCTCCTACCCGGTTCGGGTCGTGCCGTGACGTGGGTTCGATGGCGCGCGGGGCGATTGGCTACAGCAGGCCGTCGCGCTTGACCGCCAGGTAGCGTTCCACCAGCGCGGCTGGCAGATCCGCGCAGGTCACGTCCAGCACCATCACGTGGTGCCGCCGCAGGGCGTCGTGCGCGGCGGCGCGCTGTTCCATGTAGCGGGCGATGGCGCCGGCATGGACGGCACCGGTGAGATCCTTCACCGGCGCGGCCAGTGCCTCGTCGAGTTCGCGTTCGCGCAGGCTTGCCACGCACACCAGATGGCGTTTCTGCAGCAGGCGTACCGCGGCCAGCAGATCCTCGATGTCCTCGTCGCGGACGTTGGTCACCAGCATCACCAGCGAACGGCGCCGCTGGCGCAGCGACAGCTCGGTGGCCGCGGCCAGGTAGTCGGTCGCCACCGGTTGCGGTTGCAGGTCGTAGCTGGCCCGCAGCAGGGTATCGATCGCGCCCATGCCACGCTGCGGCGCGACCCAGCGGCGCTCGCCGCCACTGGCGCCCAGGCCAACCGCGTCGCCCTGGCGCAGCGCCAGGTAGGACACCACCAGCGTCGCGTTGAGCGCGTGGTCGAAATGCGACAGTCCGCCTTCGCGCGCCATCATCCGGCGGCCGGTGTCCATCAGCATCACCAGCTGCTGGTTCTTCTCGTCCTGGTATTCGCGCGAGATCAACTTGCGCGCGCGCGCGGTCGCCTTCCAGTCGATCTGGCGCAGGCTGTCGCCCACCCGGTACTCGCGCATCTGGTTGAAGTCGGTGCCCTCGCCGCGCCGGCGCTTCAGGTGCGCGCCGACCAGCCGCGAAGCCTGTTCGGCACTGAACAACGCGAACCGGGTCAGCGGCGCGAAGTCCGGATACACGCGCACGGTGCGCGACTCGCCAATCCGGCGCGATTGCCACCACAGGCGCAGCGGCGAGTGCAGGCGGATCTGCGTGCCCTCGAAAACCGCGTCGCCGCGTTCGGTCGGGCTCAACCGATAGTGGAAGGACGTGGACTGGCCACGGCGCAGCCGCAGCCGCTGCGGCAGGCCCTGCATGGTCCAGTGACCGGGATGCAGATCGAACACGTCCACGCGCTGCCGCGAGGCCGCCTCCAGCCGCACCGGCACATCGCGCGCGATCCCCAGCGGCCAGGCATCCGGCATCTCCCGTTCCACCACCGGTGACGGCCGCCGCCGCAGCCACAGCGCATCGATCGCCGCCAGCAGGATCACCACCGCACCCGCGCCCAGCCAGGCCTGCCGGGGCATGCCGGCGAACAGCGCGGCCAGGCCGGACAGGCCCCACAGCGCCAGGCAGGCGATCAGTGGCCAGGCGGGCCTCATTTGCGCGGCGCTTCCCACCTTGGCCAGCAGGGCGCGCAGCACGTCGTCCGGCGACTGGCCCTCGATCTGCAGTTCCGGCGCCAGCGCGATGCGGTGGCGCAGCGCGGGCGTGGCGATGTCACGCACGTCGTCGGGCGTGACGAAATCGCGTCCCTGCAACACCGCCTGCGCACGCGCCGCGCGCACCAGCGCGATGCTGCCGCGCGGGCCGGCGCCGAGCGAGATGCCGGGCCATTTGCGGGTGGCGGCAACGATGCGCACCGCGTAGTCGATCACCTGTTCGTCCACCGTCACCGCGGCGGTGCCGCGCTGCATGGCGATGATGTCGGCCGCGCCGAGCACGCGTCGCACCTGCGACAGATCGAAATCGCCGGCGGTGCGGCCGGTGGTGATCGCATCGACCATCCGCTTTTCGTCGTCCAGCGCCGGATAGTCGATCAGGATCTTCAGCAGGAAACGATCCAGCTGCGCTTCCGGCAGCGGATAGGTGCCTTCCTGTTCCACCGGATTCTGGGTGGCCAGGGTCATGAACGGCGGCGCCAGTTCGAAGGACTTGCCCTCGATGGTCACCTGCCCTTCCTGCATCACTTCCAGCAGCGCGGACTGGGTCTTGGCCGGCGCGCGGTTGATTTCGTCGGCCAGCAGCAGGTGGGTGAACACCGGGCCGCGCCGGATCTTGAAGCTCTCGGTCTTGGGATCATAGACGGCGTGTCCGCTGACGTCGCTGGGCATCAGGTCCGGGTGAACTGCACGCGTGCGTAGGTCAGTTCCAGCGCCTGCGCCAGCGCGCGCACCAGCAGCGTCTTGCCGAGGCCGGGCACGCCCTCGATCAGCACGTGGCCGCCGGCCAGCAGCGCGATCAGGATACTGTTCCCAGCACATCGGCCTGGCCGATGAACGCCTTGGACACTTCCTCGCGCACCTGGGCGGCGCGTTCGGCCAGGACGTCGCCCGTCATTGCGCCGTCGATGGCGGCGGTGGAATCGTTCATAGTCGGTTTCTCAGCTGGATCAGGGTGGAAATGCGGTCTCGGAAGCCGGCCTTGTCCTGCATGGACGGCGTCTGCATGGCGTTGCGCACCATCTCGACGGGAACGCCGAGGCGTTCGGCCACCGCCTGGATCTGGGCTTCGCCGGCCAGCGCTGCGGCCACCGGATCCCGGCGGCGCAAGCGGGTCAGGAAGGCCTGGCGGGCGGCGATGTAGAGCAGCACGCCGCGGCCGTAGCGGAACAGGTGATCGCCGCTGGCGCGCACGTGTTCCAGCAATGAACGGCGATCCATCGGCGGCGCGGGAAGCGGCGGGCCGAAGCGCTGCATGCGCGACCACAGCCACGCCAGCAGCGCGAGCAGCAGCGGCAGCCACACCATCCAGCCGCGGAACAGGATCGTGCGCAGCAGCGACGGCATGTCGGCGGCGTAGACCAGATGCATGGTGCCGGCGCCGTAGTTGGGCGCCAGCAGCTGCCGCGCCAGCGCCTGGTGCGGCACGTCGCGCAGCCCGCCCTGCGGCGGCTTGAGCGGATCCCCGAACGGGTTGTCGGCGCCGCCCTGGTTGGTCAGGAAATCGAAATCCGCCAGTACATCGACGTGACCGTCGCCGTGGTTCAGGCGGGCGTAGACGTAACCGGCATCCAGATCGCCCCAGGCCAGTTCCGGTTCCACGTCGTGCAGGCGGAAACGACGGCCGCGGCAGAATTCGACATGCGCGCGCTGGCCTTCCACCTGCAGACCGGCGCAGCTGCTGTCATCGGTGGTCTCCACGCCCAGCCACTGGAGCAGCAACGGGTCCGGGCTGCCGTCCCAGATGCGCCGCGGCGGCGTGCGCACCAGCAGGTGGCCACCGCCTTCCACCCAGTCCAGCAGGCGTTCGGCCTGCACCGCGTCCAGGCCGCTGGCCTCGTTGAACAGCAGCACGGTGTCGTGCGGTCCAGGCGGATACGCGTCCAGCGCGAGCCGCTGCCGCGACTGCGCCTTCACGCCGTCGACCTCCAGCGCCTTGCGCAGCGCGTACAGCGGGTTGTAGGCCGCCTCGCCGCTGGGCGGCAGGTACAGGGTCTGATCGACCCGATGGTAGTTGTGGGTGAACCAGTACACGCCGGCCGCGATCAGCAGGCCACCCAGCAGGGTCAGGCCGACGATCAGTCCCGTCTTTGCGGAGCGCCTCATGCCAGCCACCCGCCGCGCGCCTGCATCTGTTCCAGCAGGGATTCGAATTCCGTTTCCTCCGGCAGCCGCTGCGCATAGGCCGCGTACTGCCAGACCCGGACGATGCGCGCGAACAGCTGCCGGTCCTCGCCCTGCGCCATCCTTCGCGACAGCCGCAGGCATTCGGCCTCGGTGGCGCCCGGCGGCAGTTCCACCTGCGCGCGGCGGCTCATCGCCTGCACGCCGGCGCGGTACAGCAGCGCCAGCGCATCACGCGCGCGCCCCTCGCGCCACAGCCGGCGGGCGACGCTCGCCACGTCGTCGGGCAGCGCTTCGGGAATCCGCACCGGCTCGCTGGCAACGTCGGCATCGAACACCGGCGTGCGGCCGCCGGCTCCGCGCATCCACGGCAACCAGTAGCGCGCGGTCGCCAGCAGGATCAGCACCAGCACGCCGAGCAGGATCCACAGGCCCCATTCGGCGAGGAAGGCGAACATCGTGGCCACGCCCTGCAGCCAGCCCATCTCCGGACGCCGGGAAGGCGGCGCGGGCTTGGTCTTGTCGATGCGTTCCCACTGTTTCTGCACGATGCTGCGGTTGAGCGACGGGTCGCGGTACGCCTGCGCGCTGGCGCGGCGGAAGCCGCCATCGTCGACCCGCTGATCGCCGAAGACTTCCGGCAATGTCGGCGGTTTCGGTGCGTCATCGGATTCGCCGGAATCCACATGCCCGTCGGAATCCTGCGCCGCCGGCACTTCCGGATCCTCGCTCTGCGCCCGTGCCAATCCCGGCGCCAGGCCCGCCATCAGCGCCAGCGCGACCACCAGCGCCGACGCGCCACGGGCGAGCCGGCCGCGCAGCTTGCGGAACACGATCTCCACATCCCACGCTTCCAGCTGGGTGCGGCGGTTGAGGTAGAGACCGAAACCGGCGCCGACGAAGAACGGTTCCACCACCGACATCGCCATCCAGGCCAGCGCGTTGAGGCCGATCCTCACCCACGCCGGCGACTGCTCGACGATCAGGGTCCAGGTGGTGCGCAGGGTTTCCGGCAGCAGCTCCAGCGGCGTGAACATCAGGATGCCGGCGATGCCGCCCAGGAACAGCGCGCCCTCGAAATGCAGGCACACCAGGGTCAGCAGCGCGGCGTTTCCGTAGATCGCCCCGCCCAGCACGCGGCGGCGCTCGCGCAGCCGCTGGCCCTGCACGCCTTCCAGCAGGTCCACCGGCAGGTACAGCGAACGCACCGGGCTCAGGCGCCGCCAGGTGAGATAGTGCAGCATCGGCTTCCAGCCCCAGGTCGCCTGCGCGCGCACGGTTTCACGCACGCCGGGCACCGCGCCGAACACCGCGCGCGAGGCGACGTACAGCGGGATGCGGTCGAACACCGGCTTGAGCCACCACATCAGGAATCCGGCCAGGCCAATCAGATCGAGCGCCCAGCCGGCCGTCGTTGAGCAGCGCGAACACCGGTCAGCGTCACCAGCAGCCAGGGCTTCCAGATCGCGGCCGCGTGCCGGCGCACCAGCGCCATGCCCAGCTCCATCGCCTCCCAGGACGAGCGCGCGCGCAGCTGGACGGTGAGCTGCTCAAGCCTCATCGGTGGTTCCCCGGCCGCCGCGCCACAGCCACAGCAGCACCAGCGTCCACAACGTCGCCGAGACGCCATACTTCACCGAGGCGGGAATCGACTGGATCGAGGACCAGAACGCTTCGATGAAGGCGGCGACGAAGAACATCAGCGCCGCGCCCAGGCAGATCCGCGCGCCCTTCCAACCCGCCTCGACCAGCGCATCCACCCGCCGCCGCCGTCCCGGCGCGAGCAGGTTGTAACCCAGCCGCAGCCCGGCGCCGCCGGTGATGACGATCGCGGTCAGTTCGAACGGTGCGTGCCCGGCGACGAAGCGCCACAGCGGATCGGCCGAACCGATCTGCTGGAGGTGCCCGAACGAGGCCCCGATGTCCACGCCGTTGAAGATCAGCACGTAGATCGGCCCGAGGCAGCCCAGCAGGCCGCTGGCGAACACGCGCAGGCCGATGCTGGTGTTGTTCATGATGTAGACGCCGAACATGTACCAGTCGCTGCCCGAGTCGCGGCCGAGCCGGTGGCGCGGATCGCCGGGATCGAACATCCGCTCCATCGAGGCGATTTCCTCCGGCGCCTTGATCCCGTGGATCAGCTCCGGCTGGTATTGCAGCAGCACGAACAGCACGATCATCGGCAGCGCGAACAGCGCCGCGGCGACCCACATGCAGGCCGCCTCGCTGCGCACCAGGCGCGGGAAGTCGGCCAGCACGAATACCAGCGCGCGCCGCCAGCGCGGTGGCGGCGTGCGGTACAGCAGGTTGTGGCCGCGCTGCATCAGCTGTTGCAGGCGATCGGTGATCTGCGGGCTGTAGCCGCGCTTGCGCGCCAGCGCCAGCTGTTCGCAGATGCGGCGGTAGCGGGCCGGCACGTCCTCGTCGGCCAGCTCGGCGCGATTGCGCGCATCACGCGCCTGGCGCGGTTCGCCGCGCAGATCCAGCCAGTGTTCGAAGGCCAGCCATTCGCGCTGGTGGCGGGCGACGAACTGTTCCTGCCTCATCGGCGCCCCACCAGCCAGTTGGCCATGCCGTACAGGCGCAGCACGCCGGCCTGGCCTTGCGCCTGGGTCAGCGGCGCGACGATGTCGGCCAGCTCGGCCTGGCGCGCCGGCGTCAGCAGCGGCGCGCGCTCGCCGAAGGCGACGATCGCGGCCTGTTCGTCGGGCTGCAATCCGGGCGGCACGGCGACCACCACGTCGGCCGGCGCCGGCACCGCGTCGCGCGAATGACCCACGTGGACCACGACGGTGCGCGCCACCATGTCGCCGAGCCGGCGGCCATGCGGATCGGCCAGGCTGCTGATCAGCCCGGCCATGTAACCGAACGGCAGCATGTCGACCGTGCGCAACAGGTTGCGGGTGATCGCCGCCAGCCAGCCCAGCGGCGCGCCATCGGCCGACACCACCCGCAGGCCCATCGCGCGCTTGCCGATGGTCTGTCCGTTCCAGATCGCCTCCAGGGCGATCGGGTAGATCCAGTAGACGATGAACATCAGCACCATCGACAGGCCCTGGCCCATCTTGCCCATCAGGCCGAGCACGGTACCGACCACGACCAGGATGCCGATCCGGACCGCCAGATCGATCGACCAGGCCACCGCGCGCGGCACCGGGCCGGAAGCGGGCAGGTGCAGGGCGACGCCCTCGGGCGTGATCACCTCACGGTAGGTGTCCAGTTTCAATTCATCACCCGATGCCGGCCCGCGAGCATGCGCCGGCGATGCGCCGTCCTGGCGATATCTGCGTATTGCGCGCCATGCGCGATCCGATTCCCTGTTCCATCCGTCGCGACTTTAGCCGCCGCGGCGGCGCTTGCCCAGCCCGCGCGAGGCTACACTGCCGCCATGTCATCGTTGTTTCCCTGCCGCGCCGGATGCGCCGCCTGCTGCACGGCGCCGTCCATCGCCTCGCCGATCCCCGGCATGCCCGCCGGCAAACCGGCGGGCGTGGCCTGCGTGCAACTGGACGAAGCCCTGCGCTGCCGGCTGTTCGGCCGGCCCGAGCGCCCGCGATTCTGCGCGACGCTCAAACCGGGACCGGAGATGTGCGGCCTCAGCCGCCAGGACGCCATGGCCTATCTGGCGGCGCTGGAACAGGCCACCCGGCCCTGACGCCTGGCGGGGCATCTCAACTGACCGTCGGTTTTTCCTTCTTGCGGGCGAACACGCGCCGGATCCCCGCGCCGACGGCGACCACGCCGATCAGCAGCAGCTTCCAGAACTTGGCGAACACCAGCCCGATCTTGGCGAACAGGCCGGCTTTCGCCGCGAGTCCGCCACCGACCAGCGCCGCCAGGCCGTAGCTGGCGACCTTGTCGGTGGAGGCATCGAAGTCGGCATAGCGGGCGCCCGCGTCGAATTCGGTCATCGGCAGCAGTTCCTGCATGCCCTTCTGCACCTGCGCCAGTTCGGTCATGCCGGCCACCGCGTTGAGGCTCAGATAGCCATGCCGCCCGAGCACGCGGATGTCGTAGTTCAACGTGTGTTCGGCGCTGCCGTCGAACGACAGTTCCTTGGCCCAGTAGAGCTTCTTGGCCGCACCGTCGTAGCGCGGCGGCACCGCCCAGCCGACCAGATCCACGGTGCCGTAGCCGGCCTCCTTGCGCGCGCTGTTCTCCTCGCGCGTGGACTTCTTCATTTCGGTCAGCATCTCGGCGTAGTCGATCTTGGCCGCGTCCTCGTCGGAGACGTAACCCTCGTCCGAATAGGTGACCACGACCGCCCAGCTGTCGTCGGCCAGCAGATCCGGCTTGCGCGGCACGATCAGGCCCAGCACCGATTCATCGGGCGGATTGCCCCACAGATCCTCCAGCACGCGGCGGGCGTCGGCCTGTTCCAGATAGCGGAAGTCCGGCGTCAGCTGGAAACGCGCGTGTGCCTTCGGCACCGTGATGGCGCCCTCCTTGAACTGCAATCCCGCGACGAACTGTCCGGCGCTCTGGCCGGCGTCTTCCCCGGCTTCCTGCGCCATTGCCGGCGTTCCCCACGCCAGTACCGCGGCGGCCAGCAGGCCACCGAACCATGGTTTGAGCATTGTTCTTCCCCGTTGATGGACAGATCCCTGTCCCGCGCCAGTGTTGCCGGAGCGCCGGCGGCAGGCAAGCCTCCGGCCATCGGCAAAGGATTCGGCGGGTTCCAGGCAAGCCGGAACGCAATTCCGGCAACCGGCGGGTTCCGGCCGGACCGTGGAAACCGGGCGGCGTCAGTCCTTCGCGGCTTGCAGGTACTGGTCCTTCAGGCGCACGTAGTGGGCGGCCGAGTAGTGCAGGCTCTCGATTTCCTTGTCGCTGAGCCGGCGGGCGAAACGCGCCGGATTGCCCAGCCACAGTTCGGCCTCGCCGATGACCTTGCCGGGACCGACCACCGCGCCGGCGCCGACAAAGCCGTATTTCTTCACCGTGGCGCCGTCGAGGATGCAGGCGCCCATGCCGATCAGGCACAGGTCCTCGATGGTGCAGGCGTGGATGATGGTGCCGTGGCCCACCGTGACGTCGGCGCCGATCAGGGTCGGATAGCCGGCCCGGTTGTACGGGCTGTGGTGGCTGACATGGATGATGGTGCCATCCTGCACGTTGGTGCGCGCACCGATGCGGATGTGGTTGACGTCGCCGCGGATCACCGTGCCCGGCCATACTGACACGTCCTCGGCCAGCTCGACGTCGCCGATGACGGTCGCCGCCGGATCCACGTAGACGCGCGGGCCGAGGGCGGGAAAACGGTCAAGATAGGGGCGGATAGCGGTCATGTCGCCATTGTAGCCACCATACGCACGCGTCCGGGCCTACACTGCGGCCATGGACACTCCCGCCGATACGCCCCAGACCGAGCTTCGTCCCACCCTCGATCGCCTGCGCGCGGCCTGGCGGGCGCAGCGTCCCGACCATGCCCAGCGGCAGGCGGATCTGCAGCGCCTGCGCGACGCGCTGAAGCGCCGGCTGGACGAGATGGCGCGCACCATCGCCGCCGACTTCGGCCACCGATCGCTGCACGAAAGCCGCATCGCCGACGGCATGACCGTGCTCAACGAGATCGATCACCTGCTCAAGCACCTGCGCCGCTGGATGATGCCGCACCGCGTCGGGGTGGGCTGGCGGTTCTGGCCGGCGCGCGCGGAAATCCGGCCCGAGCCAGTCGGCGTGGTCGGCGTGATCGCACCGTGGAACTATCCGGTCAACCTGGCCCTGATTCCGCTGGCCACCGCGATCGCCGCCGGCAATCACGTCTATCTCAAGCCATCCGAACACACGCCGCGCACGACCGCGTTCCTGCGCGATCTGCTGGCCGAAGTGTTCCCGCCGGATCGGGTGGCGGTCGCCAGCGGCGGTCCCGCGATCGCCTCGGCCTTCGCCGGCCTGCCCTTCGACCATCTGGTGTTCACCGGTTCCACCGCGGTGGGCCGCAAGGTGATGGCCGCCGCCGCGCCCCAGCTGACCCCGCTGACCCTGGAACTGGGCGGCAAGTCGCCGGCGATCGTCTGCGACGACTATCCGCTGGAGCAGGCCGCGGCGCGGCTGGCGACCGGCAAGTGGTTCAACGGCGGCCAGACCTGCATCGCCCCGGACTATGTGCTGGTCGCGGCGCACCGCCGCGATGCGCTGGTGGAAGCGCTGCGCAGGCAGGTGAAGGCGCGCTACGGCGATCTGCAGAATCCCGGCGACTACACCCGCATCATCAACGACGGCCAGTTCGCGCGCCTGCGCGGCTATCTGGACGACGCGCGCGAACGCGGCCTGGAAGTGATTCCGCTGGCCGGCGCCGACGATCCGGCGCAGCGCCTGTTCGCGCCCACGCTGGTGCTGGATCCGGGCGATGACGCCAAGGTGATGCAGGACGAGATCTTCGGGCCGATCCTGCCGATCCGCTCGGTGGCGTCGCTGGACGAAGCGATCGCCTACGTCAATGCGCACGATCGCCCGCTGGCGCTGTATCCCTTCAGCCATGACCGCGACCGGATCGAGAAGATCCTGAAGAACACCCTGGCTGGCGGCTTCACGTTCAACGACACCGTGCTGCATTTCGGCATCAACGACCTGCCCTTCGGCGGCATCGGCCCCAGCGGCATGGGCGCCTACCACGGCAAGGCCGGCTTCGACGCCTTCAGCAAGGCCCTGCCCATCCTCTGGCAAAGCCGCCGCGCCGGCAGCGACATGCTCAAGCCGCCCTACGCCAAGGTCGCGCGATTCATCGACTTCATCGTCCGGTAGGGGCGTCGCGGCCCGCTGGCCGTGACCGGCGATGCCGGACTGGGCCAGCATTCCGTCCTCTCCGGCATGGACCGGAATCGCTTCCCCGTCATTCCGGCGAAAACCGAATCCATTGACGGGACGGGGTGGGGACCTCCCGGCGGCAGAAGCAAAATGGGTCCCGGCGTTCACCGCGATGACGGGCTCGGATGCCGAGACCCACGCGTCCGTCACCGGATGACCTTCACAAGCATTCAGCGAAGAATGAAGCGGGTGCAAGGCGGCCAGCTTCCCCTGGATGCCGGCCTTGTCGAAAATCGCAGCACTGGCTCGTCATAGTCAGGTCACCCCGCACAGGACCGACCATGACCTCCCCGATGTCCCCCAAGGCCACCCGCCGCGAATGGATGGGCCTGGCCGCCATCGCCCTGCCCTGCATGGTCTATGCGATGGACCTGACCGTGCTCAACCTGGCGTTGCCGGCGATCAGTGCCGAGCTCAACCCTTCCACTTCGCAGTTGCTGTGGATCGTCGATATCTACGGGTTCCTGGTGGCCGGCTTCCTGATCACGATGGGCACGCTGGGCGATCGCATCGGCCGGCGCCGGCTGCTGTTGATCGGTGCGGCCGCGTTCGCCGTGGCCTCGATCATCGCCGCGTTCTCGCGCAGCGCGGAGATGCTGATTGCCATGCGCGCCCTGCTGGGGGTAGCCGGCGCCACCCTGGCGCCGTCGACGATGTCGCTGATCCGCAACATGTTCCATGACGAGCACGAGCGCCAGTTCGCGATCGGCGTGTGGATCGCCAGTTTCTCGGTCGGCGGCGCGATCGGCCCGCTGGTCGGCGGGCTGCTGCTGGAATGGTTCTGGTGGGGCGCGGCGTTCCTGGCGGCGGTGCCGGTGATGGTGCTGCTGTTGCTGCTGGGGCCGAAGCTGCTGCCCGAGTACCGCGATCCCGACGCCGGCCGGCTGGATCCGGCCAGCATGGCGCAGTCGCTGTTCGCGGTGCTGGCGGTGGTGTACGGACTCAAGCGGATCGCCGAGTACGGCGCCGATGCGCGCGGCCTGCTGGTGCTGGCCGCCGGCCTGGTGCTGGGCGTGCTGTTCGTGCGCCGCCAGCGGCATCTGGACTATCCGTTCCTGGACGTCACCCTGTTCCGCCGTCCCGCCTTCAGCGCGGCAATCGTCGCCTACGCGCTGGCCGGCCTGTCGATGATGGGCGTGTACATCTTCATGACCCAATACCTGCAACTGGTGCTGGGACTGTCGCCGCTGGAAGCCGGGTTCGCCACCGTTCCATGGTCGCTGTGCTTCACCTTGTTTTCGCTGCTGGCGCCGAAACTTGCGCGCCACTGGGGCGCGCGGCGGGTGATGGTGCGCGGCCTGCTGGTGGCGGCGGTCGGCTTCGGCATCACCGCGCTGGTGGTGCCGCCGCACGGGTTGTGGATCCTGATCGCCGGCATGCTGGCGATGAGCCTCGGCATGGCGCCGGTGTTCACCGTGGGCAACGAACTGATCATCACCACCGCGCCGCCGGAACGCGCCGGCGCGGCGTCGGCCCTGGCGGAAACCAGCGCCGAGCTCAGCGGCGCGCTGGGCATCGCGCTGCTCGGCAGTGCCGGCATGGCGCTGTACCGCTTCTGGCTGGAACCGGCGCTGCCGGCGGATCTGGCCCAGGCCGCCACCGGCCACGCGCTGTCCACGCTGGGCGGCGCGATCGCCACCGCCGAAACACTGCCGGCGGGCCAGGCCGTCGCCATCGAAACCACCGCACGCACCGCCTTCACCGATGCGATGCGGCTGGTGGCGGTGTTCGGCGGAACGATGATGCTGCTGGCGGCGTGGATGGCCTCGCACCTGATGCGCGACGGCGAGGGCGAAGGCCATGTGGCGAGCGTTGCCAACGAGGCTTCCGGCGCATGAGGTGTCCATGGCAGGAAAACGCGGTGGTCAGGTTCCACCGTGCAGATCAGGCAAGGGTCATCCCGGTATCGATCAGCGACCCGGCGGTCACCGGGGAGCGGGATCGGCGGATCGATCTCCGTCGTCGAGCGGCAGCCGGGGCATGCGACGCTTCACGGGCGAGGATTGGATGATCGCCGTATTGGTCGCGCTGTAGGGAAGAAACCGGTCGATCAGGGACTCCAGTTCCTCCACCCCTCGCACGAAAGCGCGTGCGACGAAGCAGTCGTCTCCCGTCACGCGCTCCGCTTCCACGATCTCCGGGGTTTCCTGCAACAGGGAAGCAACGCGCGCGAGCTCGCCGGGCATCGGCCGCAGGCGCATGTGCACCGCCAGCGGCAGCCCCGCGGCGCCAGGATTCAACCGAATCGTGTAGCCCTCGATGACGCCGCTCTCCTCGAGTTTCCTGACGCGCTCGGCGGCGGCAGGCGGAGAAAGGCCGACCTTGTCGGCAAGCTCCTTCATCGACAGCCGCGCATTCTCCGACAGCAGCTCAAGCAACCGTCGATCAAGCATGTCGATGGGTCGAACAATACGCCGGCTCATGGCTGCCCTTTGTTTAGAAGGTTAAATATTCAATGGCATTCGAAGGCGCCGCAAGTATGTGCATCCGGCCTTCTTTTGTCCATAGTAAAACGAGAAAAGCGCCTTCTATCATGACCAGATGGAAGCGACTACCCCAGCCCGCGCGCCGCCCGCTTGACGCTCTCGCCGCCCCACCTCGTGGTTCGGCGTCAGCGCCGTGTTCCATTATCTCGGCCCCTCCTTTGCCGTGCTTCTGTTTCCGGCGGTAGGCGTGCTGGGAGTGGCATGGCTGCGGATCGCGACGGCGGCCTTCGTCTTTGCTCCGATCACCCGGCCGTGGCGAACGTTCGGTCGAGCGGACAGGTCCGGTCGCGGGTTGATCGTGGCAATGGGCGCGTGCCTCGCCGTGATGAACTGCGCCTTCTACCTTGCTCTCGACCGTCTGCCGATCAGCCTGGTAGCCGCCATCGAGTTTGTCGGCACCATCGGCATCGCTGTGTATGGCTTGCGCACCAGGCGGAATCTCGCCGCATTGGCACTCGCTGTTGTTGGCGTCTTCACGCTGATCGATGTCACATGGTCGAGCGATCCCGTCGGCCTGTTCTGGGCTCTTCTGAACGGTGCGCTGTTCGTCGCCTACATCCTGCTGGGCCATCGGATGGCCCGGACGGGCGCCGGCAATGGCATCCAGCGGCTGGGCGCAGCCATGGCCGTCGCCCTGATCATCGTCCTGCCGATTGGTTTCAAGGAAGCCGCCGCCGCCTTCCGCGACCCTCTGCTTGTCATCGCCGGGATCGGCGTGGGTGTCTGCTCCTCGGTCATCCCCTATGTCTGCGACCAGCTCGCGATGGCGCGACTCAAGCGTTCCACCTTCGCCCTGATGCTGGCGCTGCTGCCCGCCGTCGCCACGCTGGTCGGAGCGCTGGTCCTCGCTCAAATCCCCAGCGGGCAGGACATGCTGGGCATCGCCCTGGTGATGCTGGGTGTCGCCCTCCATAAACAACCGAAGGACTGAGCCATGTTTCCACCTCTGGAACCATTCGCGGAGGACATGATTGATGTCGGAGACGGACACGTCATTTACTGCTGCCAGTCCGGCAACCCGGATGGACGGCCGGCGCTGATCCTGCATGGCGGCCCGGGCGCAGGTTCGTCTCCCTACCATCGAAGGTTCTTCGATCCGGAGCTCTACCGCATCATCCAGTTCGACCAGAGGGGGTGCGGCAAGTCCAGGCCGACTGCCGGCCTTGACGCCAACGACACCTGGCGCCTCGTCGCCGACATGGAGCGGCTGCGCCACCGGCTGGGCGTGGATCGGTGGCTGCTGTTCGGCGGTTCCTGGGGCTCCACGCTGGCGCTCAGTTACGCCGGCAAGCATCGCGATCGTTGTGTCGGCCTGATCCTGCGCGGCGTTTGGCTGAATCGCGCGGAAGATATCGCGTGGGACTACAGCGGGCTGCGCCGGTTCTGGCCGGAGGCGTTCGCCGAGTTCGAGGGGTTCGTCCCCGAACAGGAGCGGGGCGACCTGCTGGCGGCCTACCATCGACGCCTGTGCGACGACGATCCGGCCGTGCACATGCCGGCGGCCGTCTCGTTCTGCCGCTGGGAAACCGCCTGCGAACGTCTGTTGCCCTCCCGGGAGGACATCTTCCCGGGACCAGAAACCCTGGCGCTTGCACGCATCGAGGCGCATTTCACGATCAACCGGGCTTTCACGGAGCCGGAAGCGCTGATTGCGGCAGCGGAACGGCTGGGTGACCTGCCCGGAGCGATTGTGAAGGACGCTACGACATGCTGTGCCCCGTGGATGGCGCGCTGGCCATCGCGCGGGCCTGGCCCGGAGCGCGTCTGACCATCGTGCCCGATGCGGGTCATTCCGCCCTCGAACCTGGCATCCAGACGGCTTTGCTGGCCGAGACAGCGAGCCATGCCTTCTCGCGGCATCGGGAGGACGAGCAGGGTCCGCAGTCTCTCCGGCGAGCACGATCACGATAGAAGTGTCGGTGCATGCCCACCGTCGAGGTGACGTCGAGATTCAAGTAACGGCGACAGTCACGGATTGCTCCGCCGCGGACCTTGGATATTCCTGCGACAGGATGCGATGAGGAATCTTCCGACCGATGAGGAGGAAGCTATGGCGGAAAACGTGCGGGACCGGGGCAATCTTCCATCTTTCCGATCCGGTCGCCACAGAACCCGAGAAAAAGGGCAGTTGCAACCGTAATGCCTGCCTCGCGCCGAACGGGCGCCGCCATTGAAATCCGGGGATATCGCTGGGAGTATTGCGCCGAAGCAACCCATCAGATGCAAGCAAATTCAAAGATCAGGAACTGCATGAAAATCGCCAGCTGGAACGTCAATTCGCTCAATGTCCGCCAGCCGCACCTGGAGCAGTGGCTGGGCGCGTTCTCGCCCGACGTGGTGGGCATCCAGGAAACCAAGCTGGAGGATCACCGTTTCCCCGATACCGTGCTGGCCGGGCTGGGCTACCGCAGCATCTTCGCCGGGCAGAAGACCTACAACGGCGTGGCGCTCCTGTCGCGGGTGCCGGCCACCGAAGTGCAGATCGGCATTCCCGGTTTCGAGGACGAACAGAAGCGCGTGATCGCCGCGACCGTGGGCGATCTGCGCGTCGTCAACCTATACGTGGTCAACGGCCAGGACGTGGGCACCGACAAGTACGCTTACAAGCTGCGCTGGCTGGACGCCGTGCACGGCTGGCTGGCCGAGGAACTCCAGCGGCATCCGAAGATGGTCGTGCTGGGCGATTTCAATATCGCCCCGGACGATCGCGACGTCTACGACCCCAAGGTCTGGGGCGACGCCCACATCCTGACCTCGGTGGCCGAGCGCGACGCGCTCCGCCGCCTGTATGCGCTGGGCCTGCACGACGCCTTCCGCATGCACAACGACGAGGCCGGCGTGTACAGCTGGTGGGACTACCGGATGGGCGGCCTGCGCCGCAACCTGGGCCTGCGCATCGATCTCACCCTGGTCTCGGATGCGCTGCGCGCGCAGGCCGCGGCCTCCGGCATCGATCGCGAGCCGCGCACCTGGGAACGCCCCAGCGATCACGCCCCGGCGTGGGTGCAGCTGGCCGGCTGATCCGGACGCCGTCTGACGGACAAACAAAGGCCCGGCGTTACGCCGGGCCTTTGTGATGCCACGGACCTTGGGTGCGTCTCGAATCCGCGCACGCGGCCGCAGCGAAACCGGATCATCGTGGCGTCAGCGTGCGCGTCCCCGGGTGAACAGGTTGACGATCAGCAACAGCACCACCGCGCCGATGAAGGCGGTGATCAGGAATCCGACCCAGCCTCCTCCCAGGCCGAGCCCCAGCGCTGGTAACAGCCAGCCGCCGAGGAAGCCACCGATGATGCCGACCACGATGTTGAGGATGATGCCCTGCGAGCCATCGCGCCTCATCACCAGGCTGGCCAGCCAGCCTGCGACACCACCGACAATCAGATAGATTAGAAAATTCATTCTGCCTGTCTCCTTCCGTTGTGGACTCCGGCCCCGACGATCGGGGACGGTGCGATTAAGCGGTTGCCGCCGTGAAACCACTGTTAAGCCGGATAGGGGGAATGGGCATCCTTGCAGCGCGGTGATAACGCGGATCGCGCCGCGATGCACGCTGCCCCGCACCACCGGCCGACCATGACCGAGATTCCCTCCATCTTCCCATCCGCGACCATGCCGCCCGCCTGGCGGTTCGGGCGGTTCCAGGTCTGGCTGCGCGCGCACCCCCCCCGCATGCGCGGCGAACCGACCGCGCGGCAGGTGCTGGCCGAAGCGCTGGCACAGCCGGCCGACGCCTTGCCGATCCGGCGCGACGCACGCGGCAAGCCCCATTTCGCGGCGCCCTTCGACGACCAGGCGATCAGCTGGAGCCACAGCGGCGAGGTGCTGCTGGTCGCGCTCGGGCCGGCGCGCGATCTGGGCGTGGACGTGGAGCGCCATCGCGAGCGCCCGCGGATGATGGAAATCGCGCAGCGCTTCTTCCATCCCAGTGAACTGGACTGGCTGCGCGCCCGCGACGACGACACCCGCACCGACGCGTTCGTGCGCCTGTGGTGCGCCAAGGAGGCGCTGCTGAAGGCGCACGGCCATGGCGTCTCCTTCGGCCTGGAGAAGCTGGTGTTCGGCGAACGCGAAGACGGGCTGCAACTGATCGACTGCGATCCCGCGCTGGGGTCCCCGGCCGAATGGCGGTTGCACGAATGGGAACCGCTGCCGGGCTATCGCGGCGCGCTGGCCTGGCGGGCCTGAGCCCCGCCGTTCGGGGATAATGCGCGCGATGAATGCCTCGACGCTGCCCGCCGGCCTGGATGCGCAACTGCGCCAGGGCCTGACCGAACTCGGCCTGGACGCCGCCGCGCTGGCGCCGCCGCTGCTGGACTATCTGGCCCTGCTGCACCGCTGGAACCGCACCTACAACCTGACCGCGATCCGCGACCCGGCCGAGATGGTCACCCGCCATCTGCTGGATTCGCTGGCCATGCACGCGCATGTCGCCGAAGGCAGCCTGGCCGATCTGGGCACCGGGCCGGGACTGCCCGGGATTCCGCTGGCGATCACCCATCCCGGACTGCGGGTGACCCTGGTCGAAAGCAACGGCAAGAAGGCCCGCTTCATGCGTGAAGCGGTGCGCCAGCTGGGCCTGGACAACGCCCGGGTGGCCGAATCGCGCGCCGAGGCGCTGGACGAACCCGCCGCCTACGACAACCTGACCGCGCGCGCGATGGACACGCTGGCCGGCATCATCGCGGTGGGCGGACACCTGCTGAAACCCGGCGGCACCCTGCTGGCGATGAAGGGCGTGCGTCCGGACGAGGAAATCGCCGCGCTGCCGCCGGGCTGGCAGGCCGAGGCCATCCACCCGCTGCGCGTGCCCGGCCTGGTCGGCGAACGCCATCTGGTGGTGGTGCGCAAGACCGGCGCCTGAATCCGCACCTCGATCCCCATAACCGATTGATATCGTTGGCCGCCGCGCGGGCATGAGCGCGGTTTCCGGGCGCCGTCGCCCGGTCGGGTCGGCAATGCGAATTCGCAGGACCGGGCCGGACCCCGCATAATCCCCCATCCACCCCGTGTCCCGAGGCGACCACCCGCATGGCCCGCATCATCGCGATCGCCAACCAGAAAGGCGGCGTCGGCAAGACCACCACCGCCGTCAATCTGGCCGCCGCGCTGGCGCGTGCGCCACAGCGCGTGCTGCTGGTGGATCTGGACCGCCCAGGGCAATGCCACCAGTGGGCAGCGGCGTGGACAAGCGCGAGCTGGAGATTCCACTCACGTGCTGTTGCAGGAAGTCGACGCGCGCGCGGCGATCGTGACCACCCAGGAAGGCTTCGATCTGCTTCCCGGCAACATCGATCTGACCGCCGCGGAAATCCAGCTGATGGAGATCGACGGCCGCGAGCTGCGCCTGAAGGCCGCGCTGGAACCGATCCGCGGCGACTACGACTTCATCATCATCGACTGCCCGCCGGCGCTGTCGCTGCTCACCCTCAACGCGCTGACCGCCGCCGATTCGGTGCTGGTGCCGATGCAGTGCGAGTACTACGCGCTGGAGGGCCTGAGCGCGCTGGTGGAAACCATCGAGGCGCTGAAGACACGACTGAATCCCGGCCTGGAGATCGAGGGCGTGCTGCGCACCATGTTCGACGTGCGCAACAACCTGGCCAACGCCGTTTCGGCGGAACTGACCCAGCATTTCGGCGATCGCGTGTTCCGCACCATCGTGCCGCGCAACGTCCGCCTGGCCGAGGCGCCCAGCCACGGCCAGAGCATCGTCGGCTACGACCGCACCTCGCGTGGCGGCGTCGCCTACCTGGGCCTGGCCGGAGAGATCATCCGCCGCCAGAGTGAACGCAAGAAGCAAGAAAAGAGGATGGAGTACGCCTGATGAGCGCGTCGAAGAAACGCGGCCTGGGCCGCGGGCTGGAAGCCCTGCTCGGCCCCAAGGCGGCCGAGACCGCACCGCCGGAAGCCCAGCCGGGCGAGACCCTGCGCACCCTGCCGGTGGCGCACCTGCAACCCGGCAAGTACCAGCCGCGCATGGCGATGGATCCGGCCAAGCTCAGCGAGCTGGCCGAGTCGATCAAGGCGCAGGGCGTGATCCAGCCGATCGTGGTGCGCGAACTGGCGCCCGGACGTTTCGAGATCGTCGCCGGCGAACGCCGCTGGCGCGCCTCGCAGGAAGCCGGCCTGGCCGAAGTGCCGGTGGTGGTGCGCGAGCTGGACGATCGCACCGTCATCGCGATGGCGCTGATCGAGAACATCCAGCGCGAGGATCTGAACCCGCTGGAAGAGGCGCAGTCGCTGCAACGCCTGATCAACGAATTCTCGCTGACCCACGCCGAGGCCGCCGAAGCGGTCGGCCGTTCGCGCGCGGCGGTGTCCAACCTGCTGCGCCTGCTGGAACTGCCGCCGGCCATCCGCGCGCTGCTGGAAGCCCGCCGGCTGGAAATGGGACACGCCCGCGCGCTGCTGACGCTGTCGCCGGAACTGGCCAGCAAGCTGGCTTCCGATGCCGCCGATCAAGGTTGGTCGGTACGCGAGGTCGAACACCGCGCCCAGCAGTTCGCCGCCGGCAAGGTGCCGGTGATCGGCCGCAAGGCCAAGCCCGGCAAGGCCGCGCCGCAGCCGGACATCGCCGCCCTGGAAACCGAGCTGTCCGAAGGGCTCGGTACCCGCGTCACCATCGCCCACGGGCGCGGCGGCAAGGGCAAGCTGATCATCCAGTACACCGATCTCGACACCCTCGACGGCGTGCTGGAGAAGCTGCGCGGCCCGCGCGGCTGAAGCCCGGGCGCGCCCCAGCGGAGGCGCGCCGGCACATCGACAAGACCCGATTCAGCCGGTGGCGGCAAAATAGGCGCCCATGACATCCAGCCCCGCCCTTTCCGTCGTCGTCCCGGTCTTCAACGAACGCGACAACGTCACGCCCCTGATCGACGAGATCACCGCCGCGCTGCGCGGCCGGATCGATTTCGAGATCGTCTACGTCGATGACCACTCCCGCGACGACACCCTGGCCGTATTGCAGGGCCTGAAGGCGCGGGTGCCGGAACTGCGGGTGCTGCAACACGTCCAGCAGAGCGGCCAGAGCACCGCCATCCGCACCGGCGTCAAGGCCGCGCGCGGCGCCTGGATCGCCACCCTCGACGGCGACGGCCAGAACGATCCGGCCGACATTCCCAAGCTGATCGCCGCACGCGACGGTGGCGATGCGCAGACCCGGCTCTACGCCGGTTGGCGGGTCAACCGCCAGGACAGCGGCAGCAAGCGCTGGGCCAGCAAGTGGGCCAACGCGATCCGCTCGCGGATGCTGCGCGACGAGACGCCGGATACCGGCTGCGGCATCAAGCTGTTCGAGCGCGATGCCTTCCTCGACCTGCCCTACTTCGATCACATGCACCGCTACCTGCCCGCGCTGATGCAGCGCGCCGGCTGGAAGACGATCAGCGTGCCGGTCAACCACCGCCACCGCACCGCTGGCGTGTCCAAGTACAACAACCTCAACCGCGCACTGGTCGGCATCAGCGACCTGCGCGGCGTGGCCTGGCTGATCAAGCGCGGCAAGCGCACGGCGGTCCGGGAGCTCTGAGGTGGAAGTGCACTGGCTCAACCAGCCGATCGAGGCGCTCTACTGGACCGGCCTGCATGTCACCGGCTGGAAGCTGATCGGCTACACCGGCGCACTGATGTTCGGCGGCCGCTGGCTGGTCCAGTTCATCGCCTCCCGGCGCGCCGGCAAGCCGGTCATCCCGCGGCTGTTCTGGTACATGAGCGTGCTGGGCAGCCTGATGACGCTGAGCTACTTCCTGTTCTCGGCCAAGCAGGACTCGGTCGGCGTATTGCAGAACCTGTTCCCGGCCTTCACCGCCCTGTACAGCCTGTACCTGGACATCAGGCACCGCGGCTGGCACCGCGACAAGGCCAGCCACTGACGGCGAGGCATCGCCAAGCCGACAGCAGCGCGCGCGGCGCGGTTCCTCCCCCCTTCGAAGAAGGGGGGACCTAAGGGGTAATTGGCTTTCCCGCGCCGAATCTGAATCCCGCGCCCCACCCTGCGATTGTGTAACGCCCCGCCCCGCCGTTAGCCTGTGCGACCGATGCCCCTGCTCCGTCGCTTCCGCCGCCCCACCCTCATGCGCCTGCTGGCGCTGTGCGTGCTGCTGCTGGGCGTGATCGCGCAGCCGGTGATGGCATCGGTGGGCGGCGTCCACGAGCTCGCCACGGCGGCGGCCTGCATTCGCACGCGGATGCGGACGCGCAGGTCGACGAGCACGAACGCGGCGGCGACGAATCCGGCAAGGCCGGTGGCCTGCTGCACGCGCTGATGCATGCCACGCACTGCTGTGGCCACGCCCCGGCGATGCCGGTGGCGGCCACGATCTGGCAGCCGCTCGCGCCGCCGGAAACCGCGCCGTTCCTGCGCGACGCCCCCGCTCCGACGCATCGCAGCGACAAGCTGCTGCGTCCCCCGATAGCGATCTGAGGCTTTCCGCGGTCCCGCCGGGACCGTCTTCCCTCGATCCTTTCGGAGAATTCCCATGTGGTTGCGTCTGGCGGCTTTGGCCGCCTTCGTGGCCGTGTCCGTCGCACCCGCGCGGGCACAGTCGCCAGTTGTCATCTCCCTGGACGACGCGTTCGCGCGCGTCGCCCGTTCCCATCCCGATCTGCGCCTGGTCGACGGCCAGCAGCGCGTCCTCGCCGCGGAAGCCGAAGTCGCCGCGCTGCGCCCGGGCCTCACCGCCGGCGCGTCGGTCGAAAACGCGCTCGGCACCGGTGATATCAGCGGTTTCGGCGGCGCCGAAATCAGCCTGACCCTGGCCGGCGTGCTCGAGCGCGGCGGCAAGTGGGATGCCCGCCGCACGCTGGCGCAAAGCCGCATCGACGCGCTGGCGGTGCAGCGCGAGACCCGCCGGCTGGATCTGCTGGCCGAAGTCGCGCGCCGCTACCTGGCGATCACCGCCGCCCAGCGCCAGCGCGCGGTGGCGCTGGACGACATCGAGCAACGCACCCGCACCGTCGCCGCCGCGCGCCAGCGGCTGGCCGCGGGCGCGTCGCCGGAATCGGTGCTGCTGACCGCGCAGGCCGCGCTCACCCGCGCGGAACTGGAGCGCGATCGCGCCGATCGCCTGTTGCTGTCCGCGCGCCAGCATCTGGCCGCGCTGTGGGGCGAACGCGATCCCGGGTTCGACACCGTGGCCGGCAATCCGCTGGCGCTGCCGGCGGTCGCCGACTTCGGCGAACTCGCCGCCTTGCTGGACAGCACGCCCGAGTTGGCCCGCTTCGCCGACGAGCGCCGCATCCGCGAGGCACGCGTGCAGCTGGCGCGCAGCGAGCGCAGCGCCAATGTCGATTGGCAGTTCGGCGTGCGCCGGTTGCAGGAAAACGGCGACACCGGCCTGATGGCCAGCGTCGCGATTCCGCTGGGCAGCGCGCGTCGCGCCGAACCCGGCGTCCGCGCCGCCGAGGCGGAGCTGGCGCTGGTGGAGATCGAACGCGAAGTAGAGGGATGGCGCTGTACTCCACCCTGGCCGACGCGCACGGCCGCTACCGCACCGCGCAGTTCGAAGTGAAGCGACTGGACGAGGCCGTGCTGCCGAAGCTGGCCAAGGCCGAACGCGCCGCCGAGCGCGCCTATCGCGCCGGCGCCATCAGCTACCTGGAATGGGCGCAGCTGCAATCCGAGCGCACCAACGCGCGCCGGCAACAGCTCGATGCCGCCCTCGACGCACAGCGCGCGCTGATCGAAATCCAGCGCCTGACCGGCCAGCCGTTCGTGGCCGCCCGCCCCCGCACAAGGAACCTCCCCATGAATGTCCGCACGCCCGCCCTGCGGTGGATGCCACTGCTGTTGTTGACCCTCGTCCTGACCGCCTGTGGTGGCGGCGCCGATGGCGAAGCCGCCGGCGACGAACACGGCCACGCCTCCGGCGAGCACGCCGGAACCGAGGCGGCCACCGGCCGGCACGGCGGCCGCCTGCTGGAAAAGGATGGCCTGGCGGTGGAACTGGCGATGGCCGAGGACGGCACGCCGCCGAAGTTCCGGGCCTGGCTGTACCGCGACGGCAAACCGCTGCCGGCCAGCGCGGGCACGGTCGAGGTCCGGCTCAAGCGCCTGGGTGGCCTCGCCGAGACCCATCGCCTGCAGGCGCAGGCCGACGGCAGCCTGCTCGGCTCGGCCGAGGTAGTCGAACCACACTCCTTCGACGTGGAAGTGCTGGCGGGCATCGAGGGGCGTTCATTGCGCTGGGCCTATCCCAGCTACGAGGGACGCACCGAAATCGCCGCGTCCATCGCCCAGGCCAGCGGCATCCGGGTCGCCCCGGCGGGTCCCGGCATCATCGCCGACGAGCACGAAGTGCAGGGCCTGCTGACCCCGGTCGAAGGACGCGTGGCCAAGGTCGCCGCGCGCTTTCCCGGCCCGGTCCGCCGGCTCGCCGCCAACGTCGGCGACCAGGTGCGCGCCGGACAGGCGCTGGCATCCATCGAAAGCAATCTCAGCCTGACCACCTACACCGTCGGCACGCCCATCAGCGGCGTGGTGCTGGCGCGCAACGCCGAAGTGGGATCGGTCGCGGCCGAAGGCACGACGTTGTTCGAGATCGCCGACCTGTCCACGCTGTGGGTGGATCTGCATGTGTTCGGCTTCGACGCCCAGCACATCCGCGCCGGTTCGCCGGTGACCATCACCCGCATCAGCGACGGCGCGCAGGCCGAAACCACCCTGGAACGCGTGCTGCCCGGCACCGCCACCGCCAGCCAGAGCACGGTCGCGCGCGCGGTCATCGCCAACGCGGACGGTCAATGGCGGCCGGGTTCGGCGATCACCGCGCGCGTCACCGTGGATCGGCAACCCGCCGCGTGTGGTAACGGTGGCGTCGCTGCAGAAGTTCCGCGACTGGGACGTGGTGTTCGTGCGGGTCGGCGACACCTACGAGGTACGGCCGCTCAAGCTCGGCAAGCGCGACGCGCGACGGGTGGAAGTGCTGTCCGGATTGAAGGCGGGCGACCAGGTCGTGGTCGAACAGAGCTACGTGGTGAAGGCGGACATCGAGAAGTCCGGCGCTTCCCACGACCACTGAGGACCCGGCCATGCTCGAGAGAATCATCCGCTTCGCCATCGCCCACCGATGGCTGATGCTGGCGCTCACCCTCGCGCTGATCGGCGTGGGCACGTGGAGCTTCCGCCAGTTGCCGATCGACGCCACCCCCGACATCACCAACGTGCAGGTGCAGATCAACACCGAGGCCGCCGGCTACTCGCCGCTGGAATCGGAACAGCGCGTGACCTTCCCGATCGAGACCGCGCTGTCCGGCCTGCCCGGGATGGATCACACCCGCTCGATCTCGCGCTACGGACTGTCGCAGGTGACGGTGGTGTTCGACGACGGCGTCGATCTCTACTTCGCCCGCCAGCAGGTCGCCGAGCGGCTGCAACAGGTCAAGTCGCAACTGCCCGGGGGACTGGAACCGGAACTGGGTCCGGTCACCACCGGCATGGGCGAGATCTTCATGTACACGGTCGACGCCAAGCCGGACGCACGCAAGCCCGACGGCGGCAAATGGACCGCCACCGATCTGCGCACCCTGCAGGACTGGGTGATCAAGCCGCAGCTGCGCAATACCCGTGGCGTCACCGAGGTCAACACCATCGGTGGCTACGCGCGCCAGATCCACATCACCCCGGATCCGGCGCGGCTGGTGGCGCTGGGCTTCACCCTGCGCGACGTGGTCGACGCGGTGGCCGCCAACAACCAGAACGTCGGCGCCGGCTACATCGAGCGCAACGGCCAGCAGTACCTGGTGCGCGCACCGGGACAGGTCGCGGATCTGGACGGCATCCGCGACATCTCTGGATCGCCGCGAGGGCGTGCCAATCCGCGTGCGCGACGTGGCCACCGTCGGCGAAGGCCCGGAACTGCGCAACGGCGCGGCCACCCAGAACGGCCACGAGGTCGTGCTGGGCACGGTGTTCATGCTGATCGGATCCAACAGCCGCGATGTCGCCCAGGCCGCCGCCGCGCGCCTGGCCGAAGCCAACCGCAGCCTGCCGCCGGGGGTGTCGGCCAACCCGGTCTACGACCGCACCGTGCTGGTGGATCGCACCATCCGCACCGTGGCCAAGAACCTGGTCGAAGGCGCGCTGCTGGTGATCGTGGTGCTGTTCCTGCTGCTGGGCAATTTCCGCGCTGCGCTGATCACCGCGGCGGTGATTCCGCTGGCGATGCTGTTCACCCTCACCGGCATGGTCCGCGGCGGCGTGTCCGGCAACCTGATGAGCCTGGGCGCGCTCGACTTCGGCCTGATCGTCGACGGCGCGGTGATCATCATCGAGAACTGCCTGCGCCGGTTCGGTGAATTGCAGCACCGGCTGGGGCGGGTATTGAGCGACGAGGAGCGGCTGGACACCACCGCCTCGGCCACCGCCGAGGTGATCCGTCCCAGCCTGTTCGGCCTGGGCATCATCACCGCCGTGTATCTGCCGATCTTCGCCCTCACCGGCGTGGAAGGAAAAATGTTCCACCCGATGGCAATCACCGTGGTGCTGGCGCTGACCGGCGCGATGCTGCTGTCGCTGACCTTCGTGCCGGCCTCGATCGCGCTGTTCCTGCGGGGCCGCGTGGAGGAGAAGGACACCCGGGTGATGCAGTGGGCGCGGCGCGCGTACGCGCCGGCGCTGGCCTGGGCGTTGCGCCGGCGCACCCTCGTGCTGGGCGGCGCGGTGGGGCTGGTGGCGGTGTGCGGCCTGATGGCGACGCGGCTGGGTTCGGAGTTCATCCCCAGCCTGGACGAGGGCGACATCGCCATGCACGCCATGCGCATTCCCGGCACCAGCCTGGAGCAGGCGTTGCGGATGCAGGCGACGCTGGAAGCGCGCATCAAGCAGTTCCCCGAAGTGGACCGCGTGTTCGGCAAGCTCGGCACCGCCGAGGTCGCGACCGATCCGATGCCGCCGTCGGTGGCCGACACCTTCCTGATCCTCAAGCCGCGCGATCAGTGGCCGGATCCGCGCAAGTCCAAGGCGGCGCTGGTCGCCGAGATCGAGGCGGCGGTGAAACAGTTGCCCGGCAACAACTACGAGTTCACCCAGCCGATCCAGATGCGCATGAACGAGCTGATTTCCGGCGTCCGCGCGGACGTGGCGATCAAGCTCTACGGCGATGATCTGGACCGGCTGGTGGAAGTGGGCCGGAGCATCGAGGCGGTGGCGCGCGGCGTGCCGGGAGCGGCCGACGTCAAGCTGGAACAGACCACCGGCCTGCCGCTGCTGACCATCACCCCGGACCGGCGCGCGCTGGCCCGCTACGGCCTCAATCCCGGCGTGGTCCAGGACACCGTGGCGACCGCGGTCGGCGGCGAGGTCGCCGGCCAGCTGTTCGAGGGCGATCGCCGGTTCGACATCGTCATCCGCCTGCCGGAACACCTGCGCCAGGATCCGGCCGCGTTGCAGGATCTGCCGATTCCGCTGGGCGGAGACGCCAATGCCGACGAATCCAGCCGGGAGATGACGCTGGCCTCGGGCACGCCGCGGACCGTGCCACTGCGCGAGGTGGCGAAGATCGAGACCACCCTCGGGCCGAACCAGGTCAACCGTGAGAACGGCAAGCGCCGGGTGGTGGTGACCGCCAACGTGCGCGGGCGCGATCTGGGCGGCTTCGTGTCCGAGCTGCAACAGCGGATCGGCGCCGGGGTGAGACTGCCATCCGGCTACTGGATCGACTACGGCGGCACCTTCGAGCACCTAATTTCGGCCAGCCAGCGCCTGTCGGTGGTGGTGCCGGTGACCCTGGCGCTGATCTTCGCCCTGCTGTTCTGGGCATTCGGCTCGGCCCGTGACGCCGCCATC
>OFCY01000037.1_pt1 | contig 28902 bp, 30 predicted proteins | sample 1520981 | NCBI WGS metagenome assembly OFCY01 (sample SAMEA2532533, study PRJEB24079) | metagenome
CGTAGCCGTGGAAGCTGGCGCCAGCGTCGATGAGGAAGCTGCGCGGGACGGCGGGCGCCTGGCGGTCCAGTTCCATGTAGTGCAGCACCGCGCCGTGTTCATTCAACGCCACGATGTTGCCGTAGGGCAGCTCGGCGGGAGTCCTGGCCGACCGCCGCGCAGTACGCCATGTGGATGGCGAATTCGCTCCTGCCCTCGCGGAAGGCCGCTTCCGCCGCGCGATGCCCGCGCACCGCCAATCGCTGCGCCTCGCGCATCAGCGCGATTTCGTAGGCGGACTTGTACGAGCGCTGGTATTCCAGATAGTTGATCACCGCTTCCGGATTGTTGGGCTGGTAATCGCCCAGCGCGCTCTGCGCTTCGCCGAGGATGGCGCAGCGCGCCGCCGGGCCGGGCAGCAGCGCCAGCGCATCGGCGGACTTGCGGATGACGTGGATGTCGAAATGATCCACCCACCAGCCGGTCGGCGCGGCCGGCACTACGTGCCAGTAGTCGAAGGGTTGGTGATAGATCACCTTGGGACGCTGGCCGGGCGTGTACACCAGCCAGCTGTCGGGCACCCGCGTCAGCGGCAGCCAGGCCTTGAACTGCGGATTGACCGCGTAGGGGTAGTCGCGATCATCGAACACCTGGTAGTGCAGGCTGCCGCTGGGTACCACCAGATGGTCGAAACCGCCTCGCGCCAGCGCTTCCTCGGCGCGCTGCTTCATCAATGCCAGATGTTCGGCGTACAGCGGCACAAGTTCGGTGGCCTGGGGGGCGGAGGCGTTCATGGCGGCGGCTCTTGCGGGCGAAACCCGCATTTTGCCGTATCCGCGCCCGCCTTTCCCGTGACGTTCGCTCAGGCGCCGGGAGCGTTCACCCACGCGCGCAGGGTTTCCAGCGGGCCCGGCTCGATGGTGAGGAAACGCAGGCCGGCGAATCCCTGCCCGGGCGTGTTGGCCTCGGCCATCCAAAGAGTGCGCGCCGACGTCGATCGGCACTTCGCGGCCACCGGCCAGGCGAAGCTGGAAGCGCAGCTGGTAGATCGCGTCCTCGATCACCGGTGCGCTGGTGAGCAGCAGATGCCCGATTCGGAAACATTGCCCAGCCGGCCGACGATCTGATCGGTGAAGGTGTCCATCACCGCGACCGGCTCGGGCACGTTGCGGCGGCGGGCGCGGCGGAATTCCTGGATCATGCGCCGTTTCCTCCGATGTCCGCGGCCTTGCCCATTCCGGTGAGGCTGCGCAGCGCGCGCAGCGTGGCGTTCCAGGCGCGGTCGATCAGCCGGCCCTTGTCCTCGGTGACCACCTGCGCCTGGCCCTGCGCCATCAGCCGGGCCAGGCTGTCCAGCGTGTGTTCGCCGGTGCGCTGGCCGCGCTGGTTGACGAACAGCGCGTGGCCGGTGACCGGGCTGAACCACGACAGGCGCTGGCGCTGCACGTCGCCTTGCTGGTTGAGGGTGAATTCGAACCAGGTGCCGAACGGCAGCAAGCGCAGTTGTTCGTAGCACTCCTGTTCCCTGGGCGAACGCGGCTGGATCGGCTCGCGGCGCACCATGTTCTGCTCGCCCAGTCGGGCGCGCGCCTTCAGCCTGGCGGTCAGCTCGGTGCGCGAAGTACCGTCGTCCTCGCCATCGGCGCTGGACAGGCGGCGGGCGATGGCCTGTGCCTCGTCCTCGTGGTAACCCACCTGCAACAGCGCCTTCTCGATCCGCGCCGGCAACTGCGAATCCTTCGGCGCGTCCGCCGGCGCGGTGGTGGCGGCGACAATCTGCAGGGTCGTCTGCAACTGTTCGGTCCACTCGTCCGAGTTCTCGCCCTGGCGCAGCTGGGTCAGCGTGAGCACGTCGGCCCAGGCCTGGTTGACCAGCGCCTGCACGAACCGCGGCGGCTGCTGATCGTTGAAGGCGGCCTCGATGGTTTCGCTGGCGCGCTGCTTGGCGATCTCCAGCCGTTCCTTGCCGCGCGCGGCCTCGATGTGCCGGCGCTCGGCCAGTTCGGCCTTGCGCGCGGCGGCTTCCAGGTGGCGCTGCACTTCGGTGTTGGCCTCGGCGAACACCGCTTCGTCGCCCTGGTAGTGCTTGACCACGAAGTCCACCGACTGGTGAAGCTGGTGCAGCAGGCGCGGATCCAGATCGTCGTCGGTCTGCCAGGTGGCGCCGGATTCGGCCACCGCGTTGAGCAGTTCGCGGGCGGGATGTTCCGGGCGCAGGAAGAACTCGCGATCGCGCAGGGCGACCTGCGCCAGCGGCACCTGCAGGCGGGTCAGCAGATCGCTGGCCGGCGACTCGGGACGCACTTCGCGTTCGACTTCGTTGTACAGCAGGCCCAGCAGCTCGAAGGTGTCGGCGTCCGGCGCCGCCAGCGAAGCCTCGGCGCCATGCTGCTGGCGCATCCGCGCGATCAGCGCCTGCTGGACGTCCTTCAGGCTCCGCTTCGGCTGGCCTTCGACGCGGGCAGGGCGGTGCCCTGCAGGGCCTGCAATGCCGACAGCACTTCCGGCGTCGGCACCAGCTTGCGGACGCCATCGGCGGCACCCGCCATCGGCGCGGACAGGCCGGTGGCTTTTTCCACCGCGGGTGCACCGGCGGCGGGCGCCGCGCCGCCAAAGCGGGCGGCGGCCGGCTCACTGAAGCGCGCAGCCGCCTGCCGGCGCACCGCCAGCAATTGCTGGAGCAGCTCGAAACTGGGGCCGTCTCCGGCCGCTCCCCGGCCGCCGGGTGCGTCCGGCAGCGGTGGCGGCATGGCGCCGGGCGTGGCCGTGGGAATGGTCCAGGCCGAGGGTGTGGAAGGGCCGTGCCAGCCGGTCAGCGGGCGGTTCGCGTCGGCCCGGCCGGTGCCGCGGGCGGCATCGGCGCCCGGACGCGCGGGCAAGGCCGTGTCCACCGCCCGGGTGCGCCGGGGCAGGTAGATCAGGCCGGGCAGCACGCCTTGCTGCGAGAGGTACTGGTTCAGCGTTTCCACCCACTCGTGATAGTTGGCCATCACCTTGTGGTCGAAGGTGCGGTACAGCAGCAGCCGCTCCTCCAGATCCAGCTCCAGGGTGCGCGCCGCCAGCTTGAGCATCCGGCACAGGCCCTGCGGTCCGATCGGCAGGCGCTCGTTGTCGAACGCGGGCGCGCCGCCGAGGGCGCCGAAGCGCTGGCCCAGCAGCAGCAGCGCGTGGGACGCGCGGATCTCGTGGCGGCGGGCGATGTCGCTGAGGACGATTTCCTCGTCCATGGCGGCGTCTTCCACCAGGGTCAGGGTACGGAACTCGATGCCGGAGGGCGCCGCCGCGCGGATGCGCGAGGGCGGCGTGCGGACGGCGGCCAGTTCCGCTTCCAGCGCGAACATGAAATGCGGGACGAACTCGCCGCGGTTGCGCTGGAGCGCGCGCAGGTTGCTGAAGAATTCGGCCTGGCGGTTGTCGCTGCGGGCCTGCTCGGCTTGCCTGAACAGCGCCTGCTCATACTCCGGCAGCATTGCGTTGAGCGACTGGATGACGTCGCTGGAGATATGGTCGAGGAAGCCGCGGAGAAGCTTGCGCACGCGCGGCGGCAGCGATGCGCTGGCGAGGCTGCCGGCGGCACTCGGCGGTGGTGGTGGTATCGCGGTCACGGCGTGGTGGATCTCCCCTGAGGCGACAATTATCACAACATTTTCCGGAATCGTGACCGCCCGGGCGTGGGGAGGGGTGATGGCCGGCGTCAGTCGGCCAGGAACGCCGACACGACGTCGTTGGTGAAGCGCCTTCCCAGCTCGGTCGGGATGAACCGGTCCGCTTCCCGCCGTAGCCACCCGGCCGCCACGACCCGCGCCAGCGGCGCTTCCATGGCGGCCAGCGGAAGCCCGGTGCCGTGTTCGAAATCGGCCACCCGGAATCCCTCGTGCAGGCGCAGCAGGTTGAGCATGTACTCGAACGGACGCTGCTCCGGCGCGATGCGGTCGTCGCCGCCCAGCGCCTGCGCGGTCCCGGCCGCCGCCAGGTAGGCGGTGGGATGCTTGACCTTCCAGCGGCGCAGGATCGCCTGCTCCGCGCCCAGGCTGATCTTGCCGTGCGCGCCGGCGCCGATGCCCAGGTAATCGCCGAAACGCCAGTAGTTCAGGTTGTGCGCGCACTGCCGGCCTTCGCGGGCATAGGCGCTGATCTCGTAGTGGCCGAACCCGACTTCGGCCAGCAGCGCCTGGCAATGCGCCTGCATCTCCCAGGCGCCGTCGTCATCCGGAATGCCCTGCGGCGGCCGGGCGAAGAAGATGTGTTCGGCTCCAGGGTGAGCTGGTAGTGGGAGATGTGCGCCGGCTGCAGGGCGAAGGCGCGTTCCAGATCGCGCTCGGCCATCGCCAGGGTCTGGTCGGGCAGGGCGTACATCAGGTCCAGGTTGAAGTTGTCGAAACCGGCGTCCTGCGCCAGCTTCACCGCCGCTTCGGCCTCGCCGCTGTCGTGGATGCGGCCGAGCCGTTGCAGGCAGCCGTCATCGAAGCTCTGGATGCCGAAGCTGATGCGGTTGACCCCGGCGGCCAGGTAGCGGTCGAAGCGGCCGTGCTCGGCGGTGCCCGGATTGGTTTCCAGGGTGACTTCCAGGCCCGGCGCGAACCGCAGCCGCGCCGCCGCGGCCTGCAGGAAGCGGTCGATGGCCTCCGGCGGGAACAGGCTGGGCGTGCCGCCGCCGAAGAACACCGAATGCACGGTGCGGCCCCAGACCCAGCGGCAGGTCGAAATCCAGATCCCGGATGAGCGCGTCGACGTAGTCGTCGAACGGCAGCGGCCCCTTGCCCTGGTGCGAATTGAAATCGCAGTAGGGGCATTTGCGGACGCACCAGGGCAGGTGCACGTACAGCGACAGCGGCGGCGGAATCAGCATGGCCGGCACATTGTCGCATCCCGCCGGCGCGGGGATGCCCTCCCCGCCGTCACGGTTTGCCGCTCAGGCGCGCGCCAGGCGCTCGCGCAGCGCGGCCAGGGCGCGGCCGCGGTGGCTGATGCGGTTCTTCAACGCCACTTCCAGTTCCGCTGCCGAGCGGCCCAGTTGCGGATCCAGGAACACCGGGTCGTAGCCGTGGCCACCGGTGCCGCGGCGCTCGTGCAGGATGCGCCCGCGCCATTCGCCCTCCACGATCAGCGGCTGCGGATCGTCGGCGTGGTGCAGCAGCACCAGCACGCAGTAGAAATGCGCGTCGCGCTGCGCGTCGGGAACGTCCCTGAGCGTGTCCAGCAGCTTGTCGATGTTGCGGCTGGCGTTGCCGTGCTCGCCGGCATAGCGGGCCGAGTACAGGCCGGGCGCGCCGTTGAGGGCATCCACGCAGATGCCGGAATCGTCGGCCAGCGCGGGCAGCCCGGTCAGGCGGGAGGCGTGGCGCGCCTTGATCAGCGCGTTCTCGACGAAGGTGGTGGCGGTTTCGTCGGCGTCGGTGACACCGAGATCGGACTGGGCGATCAGCTCGATGTCGGTATCGGCCAGCAGGTGGCGCAGTTCCTCGAGCTTGCCGGCGTTGGAGGAGGCGAGTACCAGTTTCACGGGTGGGGATCCGTCAGGGGGATTCGGGGGGATCAGGATTCGAGCTGCAGCAGGTCCCAGCGGTTGCCGTACAGATCGCGGAATACCGCGACCGTGCCGTAGCTTTCCTCGCGCGGGGTTTCCAGGAATTCCACGCCGTGCGCCAGCATCCGCGCGTGATCGCGATGGAAATCGTCGGTCTCCAGGAAGAAGCCGACCCGGCCGCCGGTCTGGTCGCCGATGCGCGCGCGCTGGGCGTCGTTGCCGGCAACGGCCAGCAGCAGGCAGGTTTCTTGCGAACCGGGCGGTGCGACCCGCACCCAGCGCTTGCCGCCGCCGCGGTCGGTGTCCTCGCGCAGCTCGAAGCCCAGCGCGCCGGTGTAGTGGGCGATGGCCCGGTCGTAGTCGTCGACCACGATGGTGATCAGGCTGAGCGTCTGGCGCATCGGATTGAACCGGTGGAGGGGAGGAATTCCTGCGCGGGAGGTCACCCGGCCAGCGCGGCGCGCTGGGCCGCGAACAGCTCGGCGGTGCCCTTTTCGCCCAGCGCCAGCAGCGCGTCCAGTTCGTCGCGGCGGAAGGCGTGCCCTTCGGCGGTGCCCTGCAACTCGATGAAGCCGCCGCCATCGTTCATGACGATGTTCATGTCGGTGTCGCAGTCGCTGTCCTCGGCGTAGTCCAGGTCCAGCACCGGCGCGCCGCGGTAGATGCCCACCGAGACCGCGGCGACCGCGCCGAGCAGCACGTCGCGCTTGATCTCGTTGCGCTGGCGCAGCCAGCCGATCGCATCGGCCAGCGCCACGTAGGCGCCGGTGATGGCGGCGGTGCGGGTACCGCCGTCGGCCTGGATCACGTCGCAGTCCAGGGTGATGGTGCGTTCGCCCAGCGCCGCGCGATCCACGCAGGCGCGCAGCGCGCGGCCGATCAGGCGCTGGATTTCCAGCGTGCGTCCGCCCTGCTTGCCACGCGAGGCTTCGCGATCGCCACGGGTATGGGTGGCGCGCGGCAGCATGCCGTATTCGGCGGTGATCCAACCCTCGCCCTTGCCGCGCAGGAATGAAGGCACCTTGTTCTCGACGCTGGCGGTGCACAGCACCCGGGTCTCGCCGAAGCGGATCAGCACCGAACCTTCGGCGTGGCGCGTGTAGCCGCGCTCGATGCGGACCTCGCGCATCTGATCGGGAAGGCGGCCGCTGGGACGAAGGACGGACATGCAGGGAACTCGGCTGGAGGAAGGAACGGATGACCGCGTGGGCCGGATGGCCCGCCGATTCGGCCGACCGGGGCGCGCTAGGGTACCATTCGCGCTTTCGATCCGACCGGGTTTCCCATGATCCGCAGCATGACCGCCTTCGCCGCCGTCGAACGCGCCACTTCCGGTGGCACGCTGACCGGCGAACTGCGCGCGGTCAACCATCGTTTCCTGGAGCTGGGCACGCGCCTGCCCGAGGAACTGCGCGCGCTGGAACCGGCGCTGCGCGAACGCGTGTCCGCGCGGGTGTCGCGCGGCAAGCTGGACTTCACCCTGCGCCTGCGCGCGCCGGAAGGCGAGGGCGCGCTGCAGATCAATCCCGCGCTGGTCGCCCAGCTGTCCGAGCTGGCGCTGGACCTGCATGCGCGGTTCCCGGCCCTGCGCACGGAGTTCACCGAGCTGCTGCAGTTCCCCGGCGTGGTGCAGAGCAAGGCGGTGGATCAGGCGGTCCTGCAGGCCGAGGCGCTGGCGCTGGTGGATGCGGTGGTCGAGCAGTTCGTCGTCGCCCGCGAACGCGAGGGACAGAAGCTGGTCGCCGCCATCCTCGAGCGCGTCGATGCGATCGCCGCCCGCGCCGCCGACGTGCGCGAACTGCTGCCGGTCATCCGCGCCGGCCAGCGGCAGAAGCTGGAAGCGCGGCTGGCCGAGCTGTCCCAGCCTGCCGATCCCGACCGGCTGGAACAGGAACTGGTGCTGTGGCTGCAGAAGCTGGACGTGGACGAGGAACTGGACCGGCTGGACAGCCACGTCAAGGAAATCCGCCGCGTCCTCAAGCAGGCCGAGCCGGTCGGCCGCCGGCTGGACTTCCTGCTGCAGGAATTCAACCGCGAGGCCAACACCCTGGGCTCCAAGTCGGTGGACACGCGCACCACCAACCTGGCGGTGGAACTGAAAGTCCTCATCGACCAGATCCGCGAACAAGTGCAGAACATCGAATGAGCCGCCGCGGCACCCTCTACATCGTTGCCGCGCCCTCGGGCGCGGGCAAGAGCAGCATCGTCAACGCCGTGCTGACGCGGGATCCGGAAATCGCCCTGTCGATTTCCTTCACCTCGCGCGCGCCGCGCCCGGGCGAGCGCCATGCCCAGCATTACCACTTCATCAGCGCCGACGAGTTCCAGTCGATGATCCGCGCCGGCGACTTCTTCGAGTACGCGCGGGTCCACGGCGACTGGAAGGGCACCGCCCGGCAGTCGGTGGAACCGCAGCTGTGCGCCGGCAAGGACGTGCTGCTGGAAATCGACTGGCAGGGCGCGCGCCAGGTGCGCGAGAAGGTGCCCGATGCGGTCAGCGTGTTCATCCTGCCGCCATCGCGCGACGCCCTGGAACAGCGCATGCGCGCCCGCGGCCAGGACAGCGAGGAGGTCATCCAGCGCCGGTTGGCCGCCGCCCGCGAGGAGATGTCGCACTACGACGAGTTCGACTACGTAATCGTCAACGACGTGTTCGACACCGCCTGCGACCAGATGCATGCCATCTTCACCGCCAGCCGCCTGCGCCGGGAGGCCCAGCAGCAGCGGCATGAGGCGCTGATCGGGGCCCTGTTGGCCGAATAAGGGCCGCGCCGGGCGCTAACTGACTGATTTGTAAAGAAACGGTTGCCTCGGGCCGGCCGAGGCCGTACAATCGCCGCCCCTTTCCCTATTCATCGCGCGACCCCTGGGTCGCCGGGAGCCCGCATGGCCCGCATCACCGTCGAAGATTGCCTGGAAGTCGTCAACAACCGTTTCGAACTGGTCACGATGGCCGCCAAGCGCGCCCGCCAGCTCGCCAATGGCGTCGAGTCCACCATCGACAACAGCGAAACCGCCGACAAGCCCACCGTGCTGGCGCTGCGTGAAATCGCCGCCCGCAAGATCGACAACGATCTGATCGACCGCGTCGAGAAGGCCGAACGCGAGCGCGCCGAGCGCGAAGCCCTGGAATGGGCCGCCGCCGAAGTGGTCGCCGACGACGACATGTCCAAGGGCGACGACTGACATCGGGCGCCGCCCGTCACCGGAAGGGCGGCACCGCGAGTCACACTCATCGGAAAGGCCCGCGCAAGCGGGCTTTTCGCGTTTTCCGGGTTTGCCGTACCGCCACGTCTGCACTAGGCTGGCGGCATGAACCCAGGCCGTACCGCCAAGGCGCTCCGCACTCCCGCTTCATCGCGCAACGATGGCGTGCCGGACTATCTCGCCCAATTCGAAAAGACCGCCCGCTACCTGCCGAAGGAACAGCTGCCGCTGCTGCGCCGCGCGTGGGAAGTCGGCGCCGCCGCGCATGAAGGCCAGACCCGCAAGTCGGGCGAGCCCTACATCACCCATCCGGTCGCGGTGGCCGGCGTGCTGGCCGAACTGGGCATGGACGCGGAAACCCTGATTGCCGCGATCCTGCACGACACCATCGAGGACACCCCGCTCACCCGCGAGGCAATCGCCGGCGAGTTCGGCGAGTCGGTGGCGGAACTGGTGGACGGTGTCACCAAGCTGGACAAGCTGAAGTTCCGCGATCGCCAGGAGGCCGCGGCCGAGAGTTTCCGCAAGATGCTGCTGGCGATGTCGCGCGATCTGCGCGTCATCATGATCAAACTGGCCGATCGCCTGCACAACATGCGCACGCTGGGCGCGCAGAGCGCCGAGGCGCGCCAGCGCATCGCCCGCGAGACGCTGGAGATCTACGCGCCGATCGCCCAGCGGCTGGGCATGAACCTGGTGAAGTCGGAGTTGCAGGATCTCGGCTTCCGCGCGCTGCATCCGTGGCGGCACGCGGTGATCGACAAACACATCCGCAGCCAGCCGGTGATGCGCCGCGAGTCGATGGCGCAGATCGAGGCGCACCTTTCCCAGCGACTTACCAAGGAGGGCATCGAGCATCGCCTGGTGAGCCGCATCAAGACGCCGTGGAGCATCTACAACAAGATGCGCGCGGAAGGGAAAAGCTTCGACCAGGTGATGGATGTGTTCGGCTTCCGCGTGGTGGTCGATTCGGTACCTTCCTGCTACCACTCCCTCGGCGCGGTGCACGCGCAGTACAAGCCGCTGGACGGCCGCTTCCGCGACTTCATCGCCATTCCCAAGGCCAACGGTTACCAGTCGCTGCACACGGTGCTGTTCGGTCCCTACGGTTCGCCGATCGAGGTGCAGATCCGCACCCAGGACGATGGATCTCATCGCCGAGCGCGGCATCGCCGCGCACTGGACCTACAAGTTCGGCACCGATTCGCCCAACAGCGCGCAGAACCGCGCGCATGCCTGGATCAGCGAACTGATCGACAACCAGCGCGCCGCCGGCTCGTCGCTGGAGTTCCTGGAGAACGTCAAGGTCGATCTGTTCCCGGACGAGGTCTACCTGTTCACGCCCAAGGGCAAGATCCTGTCGCTGCCGCGCAACTCCACCGCGCTGGACTTCGCCTACGCCGTGCATACCGATGTCGGCAACCAGGCGGTGGCCTCTCGGGTGGACAAGAAACTGGTGCCGCTGCGCACCAAGCTGGTCAGTGGCCAGAGCGTGGAGATCATCACCGCCAAGTCCGCCGCGCCCAAGCCGCAGTGGCTGGAGTTCGTGGTCACCAGCAAGGCCCGTACCGCGATCCGCCACCAGCTCAAGCAGCTGGAGCACGAGGACGCCGTGCAACTGGGCCACCGCATGCTGGATCGCGCACTGGAGGAACTGGACAGTTCGCTGGAGCGGTTGCCGCAACAGCGCCTGGACACTTTCCTGGCCGAGCACCGCTATCCGCGCCTGGAAGCCTTCCTGGCCGACATCGCGCTCGGCAACTGGATGCCGGGGCAGGCCGCGCAGGCACTGACCGCGCATGCCGAACTGCGTGCCGGCACGCACTCGCGCCATTCGCAGGAAAAGATCCTGATCAAGGGCACCGAGCGCGGCGTGGTCAGCTTCGCCAATTGCTGCCAGCCGATTCCCGGCGACGAGATCATGGGTTATCACACCGCCGGCAAGGGCATCGTGGTGCACCGGATGGACTGTCCCAACGTCACCGAATTCCGCAAGTCGCCCGAGCGCTGGGTACCCATCGCCTGGGACGCCAACGTCACCGGCGACTACGACGCCTCGCTGCTGATCGACGTGGAGAAAGCCCCGGCGTATTAGCCCAGGTCGCCGCCGCGGTGGCCAAGAGCCAGTCCAACATCGAACGGGTCGAATATCTGGAACGCGACATCAATGTCGCGGTGCTGCGCTTCTCCATCCAGGTGCGCGACCGCAACCACCTGGCCGAAGTGATGCGCCGCCTGCGCCGCCTCAACGTCGTCCACGGCGTCCGCCGCCAGTAGAGCGGAGCTCGCTCCGCTGCCTTGCGCGCAAATCCGCTCCGTAGGAGCGACGTAAGTCGCGACCCGGCGTGCCCGACGGTTTCCGGTCGCGACTTACGTCGCTCCTACAAGGAGCAATGTCGTGCCCGAAGCCGTCACCGTAGAGCGGAGCTCGCTCCGCTACCTTTTCGCGCAATCCGCCCGTAGGAGCGACGTGAGTCGCGACCCGGTGTGCCCGACGGTTTCCGGTCGCAACTAACTTCCCTCCTACAAGGAGCAATGTCGTCCACGGAACCATCGCCGTAGAGCGGAGCTCGCTCCGCTGCCTTGCGCGCAAATCCGCCCGTAGGAGCGACGTGAGTCGCGACCCAGCGCGCCCGACGGTTTCCGGTCGCGACTGACGTCGCTCCTACAAAGCGGCTCGGTGGGTCGTCCGCGCCTCGGTTAAAATCCCCGACCTTTCCCGTCACGGAGCGCCCCATCGAGCAAGCAGATCATCCACACGGAACAGGCGCCCGCCGCCATCGGCCCGTATTCGCAGGCGGTGCGCGCCGGCAACACCGTGTATTTCTCCGGGCAGGATTCCGCTGGATACCACCCACCCGGCAATCTGGTCGAGGGCGACATCGAGGCGCAGGCGCGCCGCGCGTTCGATAATCTCAAGGCGGTGGCCGAGGCGGCCGGCGGTTCGCTGGGCGACGTCGTCCGCCTGGGCCTGTACCTGACCGACCTGGGCGAGTTCGCCAAGGTCAACGCGGTGATGCAGGACTACTTCCAGGCGCCGTTCCCGGCGCGCTCCACCATTGAAGTGGCCGGCCTGCCCAAGGGCGCGGCGTTCGAGGTCGATGCGGTGATGGTCACCGGCTGACATCGGCGTCAAAGCGCGCGATCACACCATCCGATCGCGCGCCTCGCTGGGCGTGTGCCCGGTCCAGCGCTTGAACGCGCGGCGGAATTCGCGCACATCGTTGAAGCCCAACTGGGTGCCGATGTAGGCGATGGTCAGTTCGCGATCCTGCAACAGCTCCAGCGCGCGTTCGGTGCGCACCCGATCGTGGATGTCGCTGAAGCGCTGGCCCTCGTCGGCCAGCTGCCGGCGCAGGGTGCGCTCGCTGAGGTGCAGCGCGGTCGCGATCTCGGTCATCTGCGGGTTCTCGCGCAGGCGCGGCCGCAGTTGCCTTTCCACCGCCGCGGTCGCCTCGCCCGAGGTCGCCACCGCCGCCAGTTGCGCATGGCACAGCGCCAGCACCTGCTGCGAACCGACCGGGTTGTAGCTGGTGAACGGCAGCGAGAACCAACTGCGATCCACCACATCCGGTTCTGGCCCTGGCGGAACCGCACCTCGCATTCGAACATCCGGCTGTACTTGCTGGCGTAGGCCGGCGCGGGGTAGGTCAGGTCCAGCCGCACCGGATGGAATTCCGGGCCGGCCAGTTCCCGCGCCAGCATCAGCACGCTGGAAAACATCTCCTCGCACAGGAACGGCAGGATCTCCGGCAGATCCAGCGGCGTGGTCGCCACCACCGACACCACTTCGGGATCTTCCTGCAGCAATTGCAGATCCATCAGCGGTCCCAGATTGCGCTGGTAGGTCAGACCGATGTTCACCGCTTCGCCGAAGTTCGGCGCCATCCGCATCGCCAGCCCCAGCAGGCCGAAGTTGGCGCCGTTCTGGTTCCCGCCCAGGGTCAGGCCGACGTCCTCGATGGGCAGGGTCGGCAACGCACGACGGATGACCTCGGTGGCCTGCCGGTAGGAGACCCGAGCCAGCGGATCCTGGATCTCGCGCGGGGTCAGGCGGAGTCCGCTGAACCAGGACTCGCAGTTCACGCCCAACTCGCCCGCCAGCAGCACCAGGCTGCACAGCATGTTGGTCGGCAGGTTGGCGATGGACAGGCGATTGCCCCCATCCAGGCCCAGTTTACGGCGCATCGAAGCCCCTCCACGCTTGTCCGCTTTGCCCCCCCAAGTACTGCCGCTCCTGCCCTACTTCGGGGAAACCAGTAAGACAAGACTCTCAATTACTGAATTCGCACGCGTATGGTGGCCGCCGGCCGCCGCGCGATGACCGGGGAGGGAACGCGATGCAGCGGACGATGTTGATGGCGGGTCTGGTACTGGCGCTGGCCGCCTGCCAGCCGAAGAGCGACGAGCAGGCACCGAAGGCGGATGCGGCCAGCACGGACTTCGCCCGCAAGCTCCACGAGCGGCTGCTCGACGCCAAGCCCGGTGACGTCATCGAGATTCCCGCCGGGACCTACCACTTCGATCGCAGCCTGACCCTGCGCGCGGACGGCGTGACCATCCGCGGCGCGGGCATGGACAAGACCGTGCTCAGCTTCAAGGGCCAGAAGGCCGGCGCCGAGGGCCTGCTGGTCAACGGCAACGACTTCGCCATCGAGAACCTGACCATCCAGGACTCCAAGGGCGATGGCCTGAAAATCAGCGAATCGGAGAACATCACCATCCGCGGCGTGAAGGTGGAATGGACCGGCGGTCCCAGCACCAAGAACGGCGCCTACGGCCTGTATCCGGTGCTGGCGAAGAACGTGCTGATCGAGGATTCGGTGTCCATCGGCGCCTCGGATGCCGGCATCTACGTGGGCCAGTCCGACGGCGTCATCGTGCGCCGCAGCCGCGCCGAGAAAAACGTGGCCGGCATCGAGATCGAGAACACCATCAACGCTGATGTGTACGACAACGTGGCCACCGGCAACACCGGCGGCATCCTGGTGTTCAACATGCCCGGGCTGAAGCAGCAGGGCGGCAACATCCGCGTGTTCAACAACAAGGTCATCGCCAACAACCACGAGAATTTCGGCGCCAAGGGCACGCCGGTGGCGAGCGTGCCGGCCGGTTCCGGCATCGTGGTCAATTCCAACGACGACATCGAGATCTTCGACAACGAGATCCGCGACAACGCGACCACCAACATCATCATCTCCAGCGTCTATTCCACCGGATACAAGGATTCGAGCAAGTCGGAAACCTTCGATCCCTATCCGGAGCGCATCTACGTGCATGGCAACACCCTGTCCGGCGGCGGCGATTCGCCCGACGGTTTCGACCTGAAGGCGTTGAAGGTGGCGATGTACGGCCTGCGTGGCAACTTCCCGGACGTGCTGTGGGATGGCTATTTCAACCAGGACCGCAAGGTCGATGGCCAGGCGCGTGGACCGGAAATCTGCCTGCGCGACGTCAGCGGCGTGATCAACGCCGACGGTCCCGGCGGCTACAAGAGCCCGAGCAAGGACACCCGGTCCTATCAGTGCGAACTGCCGCGCCTGCCGGCGGTGGACCTGAAGCGGGGTTGATCACGATGCGGAAGTACCGGGCCGCGTGGATGGCCATCGGCGTGCTGTTGGCCGCCGCGTTGATTACGAGTTGCAAGCGTCCGCAGGAAGTGACTTTCTTCGCCGAGGGGCAGCCGGCCAGTCTGGACGACTGGCATGTGCTGCGCATCGAGGACGGCCAGCTGCGCCTGAATGGCGGCGTCGTGCCCTACATCTCAACACCCCGCTGTTCAGCGACTACGCGCACAAGCTGCGCACGATCTGGATGCCCAAGGGCAAGGCGGCGGCCTATCGGGCCGACGCCGCGTTCGACTTCCCGGTCGGCACCATCATCAAGGAAAGTAAATTCTACTACCCGTTGCCGGAAGGTCAGGCATGGGATGGCCGCTCGGTGGCGCGCACGCCGCCGTCGGCCAGCGTGCTGAAGCAGGAATCGCTGGACCTGTCGAAGGTGCGCCTGATCGAAACCCGCCTGCTGGTGCGGCGGGAGTCGGGTTGGGTGGCGATGCCCTATGTCTGGAACGAGGCGCAGACCGAAGCCACGCTCAAGCGCACCGGTGATCTGATTTCGCTGGAACTGGTCGACGCTTCCGGCCAGCGCGAGGAAGCGTCCTACCAGGTGCCCGACCAGAACCAGTGCGGCGGCTGCCACATGACCGACAACCGTTCGCGGCAGCTGTCGCCGATCGGGCCGAAGGCGCGCCATCTGAACCGGGATTTCGACTATGGCGATGAGCGCGAGAACCAGCTCGCGCACCTGGCCCGCGTCGGCTACCTGACCGGCGCCCCCGCGCCTGCGCAGGCGCCGCGCGATGCCGACTGGATGGACACGAACGCCGGCCTCGACGCGCGCGCGCGCGCCTACCTGGACGTCAACTGCGGGCATTGCCACAGTCCGACCGGACCGGCGATCACTTCCGGCCTGTGGCTGGATGCGGGCACGCGGGAACGGCTGAAGCTGGGCTTCTGCAAGCAGCCGATTGCCGCGGGCAAGGGCACTGGTGATCGGCGGCACGACATCGAGCCGGGCAAGCCGGACGAATCGATTCTCAGCTTCCGCATGGACAGCGCCGATCCGGCGGTGATGATGCCGGAGCTGGGACGCTCGGTGGTGCATCGCGAGGGTGTCGAACTGATCGACGCCTGGATTCGTGCGCAGCATGGCAGTTGCGATGGACAGACGCCGGGGGGAGAAGCGGTACCGGCGTCCATCTGAGGAAAACATCCGCAAGAAACACAACGCTTCTGGGAGGGAGTGATGAAGTTGAATCAACGGTGTCTGGTGGTGGGGCTGCGGCGCGCCCTGTTCGGAAGCTGCGTGTTGCTGGGCGTGTCGGGTACCGCGTGGGGGCAGGCCGCCGCCGCGCCCGACGATGCGACCACGCTGGACACCATCAAGGTGACCGCGCAGAGCCGCGAGCAGGAACTGAAGGATGTGCCGATCGCGATCAATGTGCTCAACGGCGAGATGATCGACCAGGTGGCGGCGACCGATATCGGCGATCTGGACATGTTCGTCCCGGGCCTGGAGGTCAGCGACGGCAGCCCGACCCAGCCGCGCTACGCCATCCGCGGCATTTCCACCGGCGACTTCGGCATCGGCACGGATCCGGCGGTGGGCGTCTACATCGACGGCGTCTATTCGGCGCGCACCGGCGGCGCGATGCTCGCCTTCAACGACATCGAGCGCATCGAAGTGCTGAAGGGGCCGCAGGGCACCCTGTTCGGCCGCAACAGCGCCGCCGGCGCGGTATCCATCATCACCAACAAGCCGAGCAACGTGGCCGAAGGCAACGCCCGCATCCGGGTGGGCGAGGACGGACGCCGCTACCTGTCCGGACTGGTCAACGTGCCGTTCGGCGAGCGCCATGCGCTGCGCTTCAGCGCGCTGTCCAACCACAGCGACGGCTGGATGACCGATGCCGGCACCGGCGGCCGGCTCAATCCGGAGGACACCGTCGCCCTGCGCGCGGCGTGGCGTTCGGACCTGGGCGAGTCGACCACCCTCAACCTGTCCTGGGATTACGAGAACATCGACCAGCTGGCGCGTCCGGCGGTTGGTCTGGTCGCACTGGATCCGTATCCGGCGCCAGCACCTTACCCGGCCGATCCGCTGGCCTACCGGAACCCGCTGAAGGCACCGGTATTCAACGACGTGGTCAACAACGAGGAATCACGCACCTTCAACGGCCTGACCTTGCAGATCGATCACGCGTTCCCATGGGGCAGCCTGCAGTCGACCACCGCGGTGCGCGATTTCGACACGGTCAACCGCGAGGACGAAGACGGCACCAACCGCATCAACCTCATTTCGACACCGCCAACATCGAGAGCAACCGCAGCTACTACCAGGAGTTCAAGTTCTCCGGTGTGTCCGGAAAGTTCGACTGGGTGGCCGGCGCCAGCTGGTTCAAGGAAGAGGCCGATAGACAGCGAGACCAACCTGTTCACCGACAGCGTCGGCACCGCGATGGGCAACCTGCCCAATTTTGGTGGCATCAACGTGTTCGCGCTGCTGGACCAGGTGCTGGAAGGCGCGGGCCTGCCGCTGCGCATGCAGGGCCACTCGTGGCGCGAAAGCATGTTCAACCAGGGCGAAGCCGAAGCCTATGCCGCCTTCGGTGACGTGATCTGGCACGTCAACGATCGCCTCAACCTGACCTTCGGCCTGCGCCTGACCCACGATCGCAAGGAGTTCTCGTGGTTCAACGGACCGCGCGAGGCGGCCACCCTGGATGCGACCGTGGCGATGCTGGATCAGCAGGGCTTCTTCGAACTGTTGCAACAGATGGGGTATCCGATCAGCGCCGACATGTTCAACCAGGACTTCGTGTTCGCCTTCGGCGAACTGGAGGGCGTGAAGAACAGCCGCAAGAAGTCGTGGACCGACCTCAGCCCGCGCTTCGTCGTCGATTACGCGATCAACGACAACACCATGGTGTTCGGCTCCCTCGCCAAAGGCTACAAGGCCGGCGGCTTCAACAGCGTGCAGCCGCAGTCGCAGTTCGACAACGAGGATGTCTGGAACGCCGAGTTCGGCGTCAAGACGGTGTTTCCCGAGCAGAAGCTGTCGCTCAATGCTTCCGGCTATTACTACATCTACAAGGATCGCCAGGCGATCAGCCTGGATCTGAACACCGCCGGCTCCGGCGTGCCGCGCTACGTGGTCGACACCAGCGACATGCAGGCGTGGGGTGTGGACGTGGACCTGCAATGGCGACCGGTGACCGGCCTGGACCTGAGCTTCAACACGTCGTTCATCGACGCCACCTACAAGGACGGCCTGTCCACCAACGGCCGCGACATCTCGGGCGACCCGACCGGCGAGCCTTACCTGTCGGCCTCGCTCGGCGCGGGCTACGACCTGGAACCTGGGCGATGCGGGCGACGTGCGTTTCTCGCTGCTGCACGCCTACCGCGGCAAGAGCCGCTGCAACGCCGAGTCCGAGACCCAGGGCACCTGCCAGGCCAGCCCGGCGTTCCGCACCGGCGAGGCGCAGAACCGCACCGACATGCGCGTGCAGTGGTCCTCGGCCGACGGCATGTGGGGCGTGGGCGTGTACGGCAACAACGTGTTCGACAAGCGCTACGTGACCGGGGTGAACAACATCTCGGCCTCGGTGCTGGGTACGCCGTTCGCCTCGATCTCGGCCCCGCGCCAGGTCGGCGTGGAGTTCAGCGCCCGGTTCTGATGCCGGCGGGCGGTTCCGGCCGCGCGCCGGAACCGCCCCGGACTGGCAATCGCACCGCGATACCCGGCATGCTTGCACCATGCCGCATGCCATTCCCGGGGCCGACGAGGTGGCCCGTCTTCCGATCGCTTCGCTGAAAGGCGTGGGCGCGCGCATCGCCGACAAGCTGGCGGCGCGCGGCCTGCTGACCCTGCAGGATCTGTGGCTGCACCTGCCGCTGCGCTACGAGGATCGCACTGCGCTGACGCCGATCCGCGCGCTCAAGCCGGGCGTGCCGGCGCAGCTGGAGGGACAGGTGGAGGCGGTCGAGCGCGGTTTCCGCTACCGGCCGGTGCTGCGGGTGGCGATCGGCGACGATTCGCACGCCACGGTGGTGCTGCGGTTCTTCCATTTCCGCGCGGCGCAGGTGGCGCAGTTCGCGCCGGGCACCCGGGTGCGTTGCTACGGCACCCCCAAACCGGGCCAGCACGGCCTGGAGATCGTCCATCCCAGCTATCGCGTGCTCGATGCCGACGCCGAGATCGCCTTGGGCGAGGCGCTGGATCCCATCTATCCGGCCGTGGAAGGCGTGGGACCGGCCAGCCTGCGCAAGCTGGTCGGCCAGGCGCTGGATCGCCTGCCGGACGATGCCGCGCTGGAACTGCTGCCCGCATCGGTGCTGCGCGAATCCGGGCTGCCGTCGTTGCGCGAGGCGTTGCTGGTCATGCACCGCCCGCCGCGTGACGCCGACCTGCAGGCCCTGTCGCTGGGGCGGCATCCGGCCCAGCGACGGCTGGCGCTGGAAGAACTGCTGGCCCATCACGTCAGCCTGCGCCGCCAGCGCATCGCCCTGCAGCGCCATCACGCACCGGCGCTGACCGGGCGCGGCACCCTGGCCGCGCAACTGGCGAAGTCGCTGCCGTTCCGCCTGACCGGCGCGCACCACCGTTGTTCAAGCAGATCCGCGAGGATCTGAAGCAGCCCTCGCCGATGCTGCGGCTGGTGCAGGGCGACGTCGGCAGCGGCAAGACCGTGGTCGCCGCGATGGCGGCCATGCTGGCGGTGGAGGCCGGCCGCCAGGCGGCGCTCGCCGCGCCCACCGAACTGCTGGCCGAGCAGCATCTGGCCAATTTTGGAGGCAATGGCTGGAACCGCTGGGCATCCGGGTCGCGTGGCTGGCCGGCAAGGTCACCGGCAAGGCGCGCGCGCAGGTGCTGGATGAGGTCGCTTCCGGCAAGGCCCAGGTGGTGGTGGGAACGCATGCGCTGATGCAGGAGGCCGTGACCTTCAAGGATCTGGCGCTGGCCATCGTCGACGAGCAGCACCGCTTCGGCGTGCACCAGCGGCTGGCGCTGCGCGACAAGGGCGCCAGCGGAAAATCGGTGCCGCATCAGCTGGTGATGACCGCAACGCCCATCCCGCGCACGCTGGCGATGGCCGCCTACGCCGATCTCGATGTATCGGCGATCGACGAACTGCCGCCGGGACGCACGCCCGTGCATACCGTCGCCTTCAGCGCCGAACGCCGTCCCGAACTGGTCGAGCGCATCCGCGCCGCCTGCGCCGAGGGACGCCAGGCCTACTGGGTGTGCACGCTGATCGACGACAGCGACGAAGTGATCGCGCAGGCCGCGCAGACCACCTACGAACAACTTTCCGCCGCGTTACCGGAACTGCGCATCGCGCTGGTCCACGGACGCATGAAGGCGGCGGAGAAGCAGGCGGCGATGCGCGCGTTCAAGCAGGGCGAAAGCGACCTGCTGGTCGCGACGACCGTGATTGAAGTCGGCGTGGACGTGCCCAACGCCTCGCTGATGATCATCGAGAACGCCGAGCGTCTCGGCCTGGCGCAGCTGCACCAGCTGCGCGGACGGGTCGGGCGCGGCGCGGCCGCCTCGACCTGCGTGCTGATGTACCAGGCACCGCTTTCGCAGATGGCCAAGCAGCGCCTGGCGACCATGCGCGAGACCAACGACGGTTTCGTCATCGCCGAGAAGGATCTGGAGCTGCGCGGTCCCGGTGAACTGCTGGGCACCCGCCAGACCGGCCTGGCGACGTTCCGGGTCGCGGATCTGGCACGCGACGCGGCGCTGCTGCCACAGGTGCGCGAGATGGCCGACCGTCTGCTGGCGGAATCGCCGGCGCTGGCCGATCGCATCGTCCAGCGCTGGGTCGGCGGAGCGGCCCGCTACGCGGGCGCCTGAGCACTCGACTTTCGTTCGTCATCCATCGGTGCCAGACTCGCAAGGCCAACCGACATGAATGAAGAAGAAGCATGAGTGACAGGATTCCCCTGCTGATTGATACCGATCCCGGCGTCGATGACGCGCTGGCGCTGTTGATGGCGTTCAATGATCAACGCCATGACGTGATCGGCCTGACCATCGCCGCCGGCAATGTCGGCCTCGGGCACACCGTGCGCAATGCGCTGAAACTGTGCGAGATCAGCGGCCGCACCGACATCCCGGTGTTCGCCGGCGCACCCGAACCCCTGCTGCATCCGGCGCCGGATGCGGGTTACGTGCATGGCCAGGACGGTTTCGGCGACATCGGCTACGACGCGCCTGCCAAGCAGGCTGAAACCGAACATGCCGCGCTGGCCATCCTGCGCCTGTCGCACGAACACGCCGGCAAGCTGCTGCTGGTCGCACTGGGACCGCTGACCAACATCGCGCTGGCGCTGAAACTGGACCCGACCCTGCCGCAGCGCATCGCGCGCTTCGTGGTGATGGGCGGGGCGGTGACCGGCCACGGCAACATCACGCCGGCGGCGGAGTTCAATTTCTACTTCGATCCGGAAGCGGCCCACCTGGTGTTCGAGGCGTTCGATCGCATCGAGCTGGCCGACTGGGAAGCCACCATCGCCCATGGCCTCCACCACGACCGGGTCGTCGGCTGGCTGCGGGCCGATTCGGACCGGGCCCGGTTCTATGCCGGCATCTCGGAAAAGACCCGGCTGTGGTCGATCGACCGCCGGGGCGACTACTGGTATGCCGCCGACGCCCTGGCGATGGCGTTCGCGCTGGCCCCGGAAGGCACGCTGGAACGGGCCGAGCGCCCGCTGGCCATCGAGCTGCAGGGCGTCCACAGCCGGGGCGCCAGCGTGGTGGACTGGCGCCGCGAGGGCGGCCGGCCGGACAAGGCCGACATCCTGCTGCGCTACGACCAGGACCGTTTCGAGGCCCTGATCGAGGCCGCCCTGGCCGCCCGCTGAGGCCAGGCAAGGGGCCGGGTTGCGCCGGGAGGGGAGGGCAGGTTACAATGCCGCTCTTCCCTATCCCGCAACACGGTGTGCCCGCCATGAAGGCCGACATCCATCCCGATTACCGCGAAGTCGTCTTCCACGACGTGACCTCCGATTTCAAGTTCCTGACCCGCTCGACCCTGGGCAGCAAGGAAACCACGAAGTGGGAAGACGGCAACGACTATCCGCTGATCAAGGTTGAAATTTCCTCCGCTTCGCATCCGTTCTACACGGGCAAGCACAAGGTCATCGACACCAGCGGCCGCATCGACAAGTTCCAGAAGCGCTACGCGCGCTGAGCGAACGGTCGGTTCGTCCTGCAACGGCCGCGCCAGGTGCGCGGCCGTTTGCATTTCCGTCTTTCGCGTAACGCGCGTTGCGCGGCGCCTTATGCTTTGGTCTGAGTTTGGTCTGGAACCGAGCGACGACTCCAAACCGCGTGTGCGATAATCGGCGTTATCCGAGGAACCCCCTCCGGACTCCCGTCACACACCGATCGCGCAAGCGACCGGTGCTTCCCCACGAAGGAGCGCACACTGTGTCCGAACTCGACCAGGTCACGCTGACCGCCGGCGACAAATCCGTCAACCTGCCGGTCCTGAAACCCACGCTGGGCAACAACTGCGTGGACATCTCCAAGTTGACCAAGGAAACCGGTCTCTTCACCTACGACTCCGGTTTCACCGCCACCGCCAGCTGCAAATCGGCCATCACCTATATCGATGGCGACAACGGCGTGCTGCTGTATCGCGGTTACCCGATCGAGCAACTGGCCAAGAATTCCAGCTTCCTGGAAGTGGCCTACCTGCTGATGAACGGCGAACTGCCGAGCAAGGCGGAATTCGAGAAGTTCGATCACGAAGTCACGCATCACACGATGATGCACGAGTCGCTGAAGAACTTCCTGCACGGCTTCCATTACGACGCGCATCCGATGGCGATGCTGGCCGGCACGGTGGCCTCGCTGTCCGCGTTCTACCACGACACCCTGGACCTGGAAGATCCGGAACAGCGCCGCCTGGCAGCCATCCGCCTGATCGCCAAGGTGCCGACGATCGCCGCCGCCGCCTATCGTTATTCTATCTACCTGGCCGATCCGCTATCCGCGCAACAACCTGGACTACGTCAACCGCTTCCTGCACATGATGTTCGAAGTGCCGAGCGAGCCACTGGAACTGAGCCCGGTGGTGGCCAAGGCGCTGGATCTGCTGTTCATCCTGCACGCCGATCATGAGCAGAACGCCTCGACCTAGACGTTTGCCTGGTCGGCTCCACCGGCGCCAACCCGTACGCTTCGGTCGCCGCCGGCATCACCGCGCTGTGGGGCCCCGCGCACGGCGGCGCCAACGAGGCGGTGCTGAAGATGCTGGAAGAGATCGGCACCCCGGACAAGGTGGACAGCGCCATCGCCAAGGCCAAGGACAAGGAGTCCGGCTTCCGCCTGATGGGCTTCGGCCACCGCGTCTACAAGAACTTCGATCCGCGCGCCAAGATCATCCGCGAGATGACCCACAAGGTGCTGGGCGAACTCGGCGTCAACGATCCGCTGCTGGAAGTGGCGCTGAAGCTGGAAGAGGCCGCGCTGAAGGACGACTATTTCATCCAGCGCAAGCTGTACCCGAACGTCGATTTCTACAGCGGCATCATCTACAAGGCGCTGAAGATCCCGACCGAGATGTTCACCGTCATGTTCGCCATCGGCCGTACCGCCGGCTGGGTCGCGCACTGGCTGGAACAGCAGGTCGATCCGGAAGCCAAGATCGGCCGTCCGCGCCAGATCTACACCGGCTACGACGTGCGCGATTACAAGGGCATCGACCAGCGCTGAGCAACCATCGCATCGATGACGCACCGGAAACGCAGCGCCCCGCGAAAGCGGGGCGTTTGCTTTTTCAGCAGGGCGAATCGATCGCGTCGTAGCGCCGCTGCATTTCCTCGGGCGTGACTTCCTCGATGCTATGGCCGATGTTCCAGCGATGGCCGAACGGGTCGCGTACCACGCCGGAACGCTCGCCATGGAACATGTCCCGCGGCGCCATCACCAGCGTGGCCCCCAGCGCGACCGCGCGCGCGATGATGGCGTCGGCATCATCGACGTGGATGTGCAGTGTGTGCGAGGTGGCGCCAGCGGGATCCGGAGGTGCGATGCCGAATTCGGGGTATTCCTCGCACAGCATCAGCGTGCTGCCGCCCAGTTCGAGTTCGACGTGGCCGATGCGGCCACCCGGTTCGACCAGGCGGAATTTCTCGGTGGCCGCGAAGGCATCCCGATAAAAGGCGATGGCGCCTTCGGCATCGGCGACGCAGAGATAGGCGAACAGTTCATGCACGGCCATGGCCGGACTCCGGTATCGAGGTGGGTGCAGCATCGCCGCGGTTCCCGCGGCGGTATTGAACGAATCCGAAATTCAACCGGCCGCCGGCGATGGCGCCGGTACGTGGCGGAGCGCGCGCGGCGCCGCGCGACGGTATTCGCCCGGCGTCATGCCGGCATGGGCGCGGAACTCGCGGACAAGATGAGCCTGGTCGCTGTACCCGCCATCCAGGGCGACATCCTTCCCATGCGGCCGCGGTGGCCGCCGATGGCAGCACCCGCGCGAAGCGGCGCACGTTCGCGTAGCGCCTGGGCGTCATGCCCACGCCTTCGTGGAAAAGGTCGGTGAAGCGCCGCGCGCTGTAGCCCGCCGAACGCGCGATGTCCGCGATCCGCGCACCGTCTTCCACCTGGCCCAGCCGCGCCGCGACCTGCGGATGCAGGCCATGGCAAGGGCGCAGGCGCGCCAGCAACCGCGCCTCCAGCAGCGACAGCCGCAATGCCGGGGAGCCGGCCTGCAGCCGGTCGCGCAGCACCGCGACCTCCCGACCCCAGACGTCCTCCAGGGCGACGTGGCAATCCACGAGTTCGGAGGCGGCTATCCCGAACAGCGCGCGCAACGCGCCCGGCCGGAAGACCACGCCGATGGATGCGGTGCCGGGCACGACTTCCTTGCGATAGGCCCGCGAATGCGGACCGGCGAGCACCGCGTCGCCGATGGTGCGGGCATCCGCTTCTCCGTCGACCCATCTGCGCAGGGGCGTGCCGTCCAGCCGCAGCGCCAGATGCGCATGGCCATCCGGCAGTACCCATTCCTGGCTCGTCGCGCCGGTCGTTGCCGCGGGTGCGGAGTGCCAGTAGCCGGCGACCCAGGGGCGCAGTGCGGGGGAGGCGGGAAGCAGGCGCACGATGCGGTCCCTGCTGTGCTCAGCCTTGCATGCCGGTCTCGTAACCGGCGATTTCCTCTTCGGCCAGCATCTGCCGCAACTGTGTCGCGGAGGCGCGGCGCATCGGCCTTTCGTCGATGCCCGACAGCGGTGCCTGGCGCAAGGCGTCCAGTGGCAGCACGGTCAGGTCGAAACTCAGTTCTTCCGCGCTGAACAGCCATACCGGCGCGTCGAGACTGCGCTCGCGATCCAGCCGCAGCCGGCGCGTGCGGGATTCGGCCGGCATGCGGTTTTCTTCCAGGAAGCGGGCCACGGCCTCCGGATCGTCGCTGTGCACATGCAATTGCACGGGGGCGTTGCTGTCGGACGTGCCTTCCAGGACCGGACCCACCAGCCGCGGCGAGAAGCCGTTGAAGAACTCCAGCGCCCTCAGCGCCGCCTCGCGGCGGCGGCGGACGCCGAGCGTGTGCGCTTCGCCGACGAACAGGCGCTGGTACTCGCGCAGGGCGTCTTCGATCTCGCGGTTGCGCGGCAGCGAGGCGTCGTCATGGATGCCGAGCCGGTCGGCGGCCTTGAGCTTGGCCTGATGGAAGTCGCGGATGCCGCCCTCGGCCATCAACCGGGCGGCCTCGTGGGCGAGCCTGTGGCGGCGCTCGCGGGTGCGGGTTTCGGCGTGCTGACGGGCGTGGTGCATGGCGAGCCTCCGCGTCGAAACTAGCGGCGACTGTACACCAAGGATTGTGAATGTAAATCGGTGGATCACCAGGTGATCCACCGATTCGGCCGCAAGCGGCGTCAGAAGATGTCGAAGGCTTCCTCGTCCGGCACCGCATCTTCCGGACCGAAGTCGTCGAACTGCTCGATGCGTTCCAGGTCCTCGGCCTTCACCCATTCCGTCGCGCCGTTGGTGGTCACCTGGACCATGCCGGCCGGCGGGTCGTTGGCGGCGATCGGCTTGTCCTTCAGCGCGGCCCGCATGTAGTCGATCCAGATCGGCAGCGCGGCCTTGCCGCCATATTCGCGGTAACCCAGCGAGCGGAAGTCGTCGCGGCCGACCCAGACCGTGGTGACGTAGGTACCGCCGAAGCCGGAGAACCAGGCATCGCGGTGGTCGTTGGTGGAACCGGTCTTGCCGCCGACATCCTCGCGTCCCAGGCTCTTGGCGGCGGTACCGGTGCCGCGCTGGACCACGTCGCGCATCATCGAGACCAGTTGGTAAGCCGTGCGCTCGTCGATGGCGCGCGGCGCGGCCACCGTATCGGCGGTCTGGATCGGCGGCTTGGCAGGCGCGGCCGCGGCCGGCTGGGCCGGCGCAGCAGGCTTGGGTGCGGCGGCCTGCTGCGGACCGAAGTTGAAACCGTCGATCACGTCGTTGGCGGGAACCGCGGTATTGCCCAGCGAGCTGCCACCGCAGCCGCGGCAGGCGACCGCCGGCTTTTCCTTGAACAGCACGTTGCCTTCGCGATCCTTGACCTCGTCGATGAACCACGGGGTGACCCGCGAACCGCCGTTGGCGAACACCGCGTAGCCGCGCGCCACCGACATCGGGGTCAGCGAAGCGGTGCCCAGCGACATCGACAGGTTCGGCGGCAATTTGTCTTCCTCGAAGCCGAACTGGCTGATGTACTTGCGGGCGAAATCCACGCCGATCGCGTCGAGCAGGCGCACCGACACCAGGTTGCGCGACTGCACCAGCGCCTCGCGCAGGCGCATCGGGCCACGGAAGCCGCCGCCGTCGTTCTGCGGACGCCACATGTGGCCGCGGCGATCGCGGAACACCACCGGCGCGTCGAGCACGATCGAGGCCGGATTGAAGCCCTTTTCAAAGGCAGCCGCATACAGGAACGGCTTGAAGCTGGAACCCGGCTGGCGACGCGCCTGGGTGGCGCGGTTGAACTTGTTGCCGGCGAAGCTGTAGCCGCCGATCAGCGCGCGCAGCGCGCCGGTATCGGCGTCCAGCGACACCAGCGCGGCCTGTGCGCGGGGGATCTGGTCGACCACGTAGCTGCCTTCGGTCTTGCCGGCCTTCAGCCGGACCAGATCGCCGCGCTTGAACAGCTTGCCCGGCGCCTTGCCGGTCCACTGGCTGGCCGAGGGCGGCAGCACCAGCTCGCTGGCATCGGACAGGACCACGGTGGCGCTGCCGTCGGCGGCGGTGGAGGCGACGATGGCCGGGCGCATGCCGCCCTGCGGCGGAACTCCGGACAGCTGGCCGGCCAGGGCCTTGGCGTCGGCGTCGGCGGCCACGTCGAAGTGCCGCTCCACGCCGTTCCAGCCATGCCGGCGGTCGTACAGCTGCAGGCCTTCGCGCACCGCCTGATCGGCGGCCGCCTGCAGGTTGGCGTCGATGGTGGTGGTGACGTGGTAGCCCTTGGTCAGGACGTCGCCCCCGAAGCGGGCAATCATTTCCTGGCGGACCATCTCGGCCACATAGGGCGCGTAGACCTCCACCGGGCGTTCGTGCGGCGTCGCATGCATCGGCTCGGCCTTGGCTTCCGCCGCCTGGGCCGGAGTGATGTAGCGATCCTCGAGCATCCGGTTGATCACGTACACGCTGCGCTGGTGGTTGCGCTCCGGGTTGCTGATCGGATTGCCGCTGGAGGGAAACTTCAACGCGCTGACCAGGGTCGCGGTCTCGGCCAGGGTCAACTGATCAAGCGATTTGCCGTAGTAGTACTCGGCCGCCGCGGCCACGCCGTAGGAGCGGTTTCCGAAGAAGCTCTTGTTGAGATAGAGCTCGAGGATCTCGTCCTTGCTCAGCATCTTCTCGATTCGCATCGCCAGCATCATCTCGACCAGCTTGCGCGTATAGCTGTATTCCGAGCTGAGGAACCACTGCCGGGCGACCTGCTGGGTGATGGTGCTGCCGCCGGCCACGCGTCCTTCCTTGCGGCTGACGATCTGCCACACCGCGCGGCTGACACCGGTCAGGTCGACGCCGTTGTGCTTGTAGAAGTCGGAGTCCTCGGCCGCGATGAAGGCGCGCTTGACCGGTTCGGGGACGTCCTTGATCGACACCGGATAGCGGCGGGTCTCGCCGAACAGGCCGATCAGCCGGCCGTCGCTGGCATAGACGTAAAGGGGTTCCTGCAGCTCCACGCTGCGTAGGGACTGGATGTCCGGAACCTTGGCCGAAACCACGTAATAGAGGATGCCGATGGCGGCCAGGCCGGCGAGGGTCAGGGCCAGGCCAGCGAACAGGGCCCAGCGGAGGAGGCGGCGGAAACGGGGCATCCAGAGGGATCCGATTGCAGAATTCTCGAGGGCAGAGTATAGATGACGGCTGGGGTTGCCACCGGCGATCCTAGGGGGAACAGTAACTTGGGTGACAACCTTCGTGAACCGTGACAAGCCGCACAGCCACGAAAACTCAGGTTGCCAAGCGTAAAGAGTTGGTTATTAATGTGGCCGGTAGAAGTACCGTCCAGTGCCCGTCGGAAGGGGAAAGACCGTGGGGCTAATCCCAAGAAGCCAGGCGCCGCTGGTCGGCGTCGATATCAGTTCGACCGCGGTCAAGCTCCTGCAGCTTTCCCGCGTGGGTAACCGTTACCGCGTGGAGCACTACGCGGTCGAACCGTTGCCGCCCAATGCCGTGGTGGAAAAGAACATCGTCGAGGTCGAGGCCGTCGGCGAGGCCATCCGGCGCGCGATCACGCGGGCGGGAACCAAGGTCAAGCACGCCGCCGCCGCGGTGGCAGGCTCGGCCGTCATCACCAAGATTATAGATGCCCGCCGAGCTTGACGAGAGCGATCTCGAAGCCCAGGTCGAGCTGGAGGCGGTCAACTACATCCCGTACCCGATCGAGGAAGTGAACCTCGATTTCGAGGTGCTCGGCCCGATGCCCAACAATCCCGAGATGGTGCAGGTGCTGCTGGCGGCCTCGCGCTCGGAGAACGTCGAGCTTCGCCAGTCGGCACTGGAACTGGGGGGGCTGACCGCCAGGGTGATGGACGTGGAAGCCTTCGCGGTCGAGAACGCCTTCGCGCTGATCGCCGACGAACTGCCGATCCCGCAGGACGGCGTGGTGGCGCTGGTCGACATCGGCGCGACCATGACCACCCTGAACGTCCTGCGCCGCGGTCGCAGCCTGTATAGCCGCGAACAGGTGTTCGGCGGCAAGCAGCTCACCGACGAGGTGATGCGCCGCTACGGGCTCACCTACGAGGAAGCCGGCCTGGCCAAGCGCCAGGGCGGTCTCCCGGAAAGCTACGAAGTCGAAGTGCTGGAGCCGTTCAAGGAAGCCACGGTCCAGCAGATCAGCCGCCTGCTGCAGTTCTTCTATGCCGGCAGCGAGTTCAACCGGGTCGGACCAGATCGTGCTGGCCGGCGGTTGCGCCGCGCTGCCCGGCCTGCCGGAAATAGGTGGAAGAGCAACTCGGCGTGCCGACGGTGGTGGCCAATCCGCTCTCGCAGATGACCTTGGGTCCACACTCCAGGCGCATGCACTGGCCCAGGACGCACCGGCGCTGATGATTGCCACCGGCCTGGCGCTGAGGAGCTTCGACTGATGGCAAGAATCAACC
>OFCY01000038.1_pt1 | contig 28440 bp, 29 predicted proteins | sample 1520981 | NCBI WGS metagenome assembly OFCY01 (sample SAMEA2532533, study PRJEB24079) | metagenome
CTCGGCATCGGCGTCCACTTCGCTGGCGTAGTCCATCCGGTCCTTCTGCACCACGTTCAGCGCGTCCAGCTTGTTGATGCTGCGCAACAGGACGTTGCCTGCCAGTCGGGCGGCTTTGACCATGACGGTGACGGCGGGTTTCTGCATGGCTTCGGACCTCGGAACAGGCAGGGGGCGGTATGGACGGTGGAAAAGAGCGGCGCGGCGCAGGGCCGGCGCGCACAGTTTAACATCTGCGCCCATGAACACTCCCGAATTCCCGCTTTCCGTGGCCGACCGGCTGCGCATCGTGCTGGTCGGCACCCAGCATCCCGGCAACATCGGCGCCGCCGCGCGCGCCCTCAAGACCATGGGGCTGGCCCGGCTGGTATTGGTGGCCCCCCGAACAGTTCCCGGCCGAGGAGGCCAGCCGCCGCGCCGCCGGGGCCACGATCTGCTGGCCGACGCCCGGGTGGTCGCCACCCTGGCCGAAGGGGTGGCCGACTGCCGCTACGTGCTGGGCTGCACCGCCCGCAGCCGCCGGGTGCAACTGGAGGAATTCGAGCCGCGCCAGGCCGCCGCCCAGGCGGTGGCGATGGCGGCGGAAGGCGAGGTGGCGCTAGTGTTCGGCCGCGAGCGCACCGGCCTGACCAACGAGGAACTGCAGGTGTGCCATGCCGCCGTGCATATTCCGGCCAATCCCGAGTACAGCTCCCTGAACCTGGCCGCCGCCGTGCAGGTGCTGGCCTATGAACTGCGCCTGGCACTGCGCGGGCAGACGCCGCCGCCGGCGCCGGAAAGCCGCCATCCCGACGATGCGCCGGCCAGCCACGCGCAGTTGGAAGGCTTCTTCGCCCAGCTGGGGCAGACCCTGGACGCGATCGATTTCCACAAGGGCCGCACGCCGGATTCGGCGATGCGCAAACTGCGTCGCCTGTTCCTGCGCGCCGACCTCAGCGAGCAGGAGGTGAGGCTGCTGCGGGGCGTGCTGGCGGACGCCCAGCGGATGGCCCGATTGGCGGACGGGCGCACGTAATCTACTGTCCGAAAGTCACAATTTCGGCTAGGCTCCCACCACCTTTTCGAAGGATTCTCCTCGTTGCCTACGTCCCGGTTCGCATTCGTCCTGACGCTGCTCGGGGCGTTCCTCCTGCCGGGCACCGTGGCACCGGCCAATGCCGCCGGTGGCGATGATCATGTGCTTGTCCTGGGCCGCATCAGCGACGATCCCAAAGCCCACTACGAACAGCTCAAGCCGCTGCTGGACTACGTGATCCCGCGCATGCGCGATGTCGGGATCACCGAGGGCCGCATCCTGATGGCGCGTGACGCCCAGCAGATGATCAGTTACCTGCGCCGGGGCCGGGTGGACTGGGTGACCGAAACCGCCGGCGCCGCGATGCGGTTGCAGGATCGTGCCGGCGCGAAGCCGCTGGCGCTGACCGAGCGCGGCGGCGTCGGGCGCTACCACGGGGTGTTCTTCGTGCGCCGCGACAGCGGGCTGGAGAAGCTTCAGGATCTGAAGGGCAGGGCGATCGCGTTCCAGAACACCGCCTCGACCAGCGCCTACTTCGCGCCGGCGGTGGACCTGCTGGACGCCGGCCAGCGGCTGGAAATCCTGCTGTCGCCGATGGACCGGCCGGCCCCGGATTCGGTCGGCTACGTGTTCGCCCGCACCGAACTGAACATCGCGGCCTGGGTCCACAAGCGCCTGGTCGACGCCGGCGTGGTGAGCAGCCTGGACTGGAACGACGCGCGCCGCATCCCGCCCTCGTTCCGCAACGACTTCCGCATCATCCACGAGACCCCCGAATATCCGCGCGCGCTGGAGATGGTGCGCGGCGATCTGGAACCCGAGGTCGAGGCGCGCCTGCGCGAAGTGCTGCTTCAGGCCGCCAGCGATCCGCAGGCACGCGAGGCGATGCGGCTGTTCTTCCGCACCACCGCCTTCCTGCCGGTGGATCCCGATTCGCGGCGTGCGCTGGAGCACCTGCGGCAGGGCGTAGGCCGCGTGCGCGAGCAGGTCGAATGAAGAGCAACCTGCGTTTTGGCCTGGAAGCCCGCTTCCTCACCGCCATGGCCATCATGCTGGCGGTGGTCATCGGACTGCTGGCGACCCTGCTGCACCGGCAGAAGGCGATGCAGCAGGAAGTGGCCGGGGTGGCCCGCGAAGCCATGCATGGCATGGCCGAGGACAGCCTGCGCCGGCACGGCGGCGCCACGGTCGAGCAACTGGCCGACGCCCTGGCCAATCCGCTGTACTACTTCGATCTGGACACCATCGGCACGCTGGTCCGTTCCGCGCAGAAGGAGCCGGATGTCAGCTACGTGCTGGTCTACGACCCGCTGGGGCGGATCGTCCACGACGGTACCGAGGAAATCGCGGTCTACGGGCAGCAGATGAGCGACCCGCTGGCCTACGAGGCGATCAGCACGCCGGAACTGCATACCCAGTGGTCGCCGCAGATCGTCGATATCTCGGAGCCGATCATGATCGGCAACCAGCGCATCGGTGGAGTGCGGGTGGGCTACTCGCTGGATTCGGTGCGCGGGCACGAGGACCGCGCGGTCGCCGCGGCGCGCACGCGCCTGGAAGAACTCGGCCATCGCCACCTGATCTGGGTGTGGGCGCTGCTGGCCGCGCTGGTCGCGGCCTGCGTGGCGATCATGGTGTACGCCCAGCGCACCCTGGTGCGTCCGATCCGGCAACTGGCCGAAGCCGCGCACGCCATCGAGGTGGGCAACTACAACAGCGAGCGTCCGGTCAGCCACCGCAACGACGAGGTCGGCGAACTGGTGCGCGCGTTCAGCAGCATGAGCGACAGCATCGCCCGCCACGACCGCGACGTGCGGCGCATGGCCTACACCGATTCGCTGACCGGCCTGACCAACCGGCTGGCGTTCCGCGAGAGTCTGGATCACCGGCTGATGATGCTCCGCGGCGCCGGCCGCCAGCTGGCGCTGCTGTTCGCCGACATCGATGATTTCAAGCGGGTCAACGACACCCTCGGTCACGAGGCCGGCGACGAGGTGCTGCAGCAGTTCGCCAATCGCATCCGCGAGGCGGTGGAGCAACTGGGCGGCGATGACGCGATGCTGGCGCGCTTCGGCGGCGACGAGTTCGTCATCCTGATCCAGGACGGCGACGTGCGCTCGGTGGCGACCCGGCTGGCCGAACAGCTGGTTACCGAACTGGGCCGGCCGCTGGTGATCCAAGATCGGCAGGTATTCCTGGGCACTTCGATCGGCATCACCCTGTTCCCCGAGGACGCGTCCGGCGCCACCGCGCTGATGAAGAACGGCGACATCGCCATGTACCAGGCCAAGGTCGCGGGCAAGAATTGCTACCGCTTCTACAGCCGGGCGATGGATCAGGCGGTGGAGCGTCGCGTGCGGATGGAGCAGGAACTGCGCGGCGCATGGGAGCGCGGCGAGCTGAGCCTGCTGTACCAGCCGGTGTTCCGCCTGTCGGACAGCCGCATCGTCGGAGCCGAGGCGCTGCTGCGCTGGCAGCACCCGGAACTGGGCATGGTGGCGCCCTCGGTCTTCATCGACGTGGCCGAGCAGAGCGGCCTGATCGAGAGCATCGGCCCGCGGGTGCTGCGTGCGGCGTGCGCCGCGGCCGCGCGCTGGAGCGCGGATCGGGATCCGATGGATCAGCTGTTCGTGTCGGTCAACGTTTCGCCGCGCCAGCTCCGCAACGGGGATTTGCCGGAAGTGGTGGCCGAATGCCTGCGCGAAACCGGCCTGGCGTCCTCGCGGCTGCACCTGGAGCTGACCGAGACCGCGGTGATTGCCGACGAGGCGCACGCCAGCGCGCTGCTGGCGACCCTGCACCGCACTGGGGTGAAGGTCTGGCTGGACGATTTCGGCACCGGCTTCTCCGGACTGAGCCACCTGCGCCGGGTGCCGGTGGATGGGGTGAAGATCGATCGCAGCTTCATCGCCGACATGCTGCGGGATCCGGACGATCTCGCGTTGACCAGCGCCATCATCGCCATGGCCCACTCGCTGGGCATCACCGTGGTGGCCGAAGGCGTGGAGAAGGAAGGCCAGTTCAACATCCTGCGCGAGCGCGGCTGCGATCTGGCCCAGGGCTATTGGCTCGGCTATCCCGTCACCGCCGCCGAGTTCGCCCAGCTCATCGTCTGACCCGTAGAGCGGAGCTTGCTCCGCAACGGGATGTGGATATGCGCGGAAGGCAGCCGAGCGAGCTCGGCTCTACGCGTCGGGGCGGATCAGGAAAACCAGCGGCCGAGGAATTCGGTGGTGGCGGCGACCAGATGTCCGGACAGGAAGCCAAAACACAATGATGGCGGTACCACCGGCGATCCAGGCGACCAGCATCAGCGCGCCGTCGCGTTCCAGCAGGGCCAGGGCGAACAGCAGCAGGAGCACGCCGAACACGTAGTTGGTGAGGGGAATCGGCAGGGCCAGCAGCAGGCCCAGCAGTATCAGCAGCAGGCCGGTGAAGGAGAGCGCCAGCTTGTGATCCAGCACGGCGTGCAGGCGTGGACGGATCAGCTTCTCCAGCTTCGCCAGCCAAGGCGAGAGCAGGGTGCGGAAGGTAATCAGCGCGCTGCGGTGCGGACCGCGCCGGGCGATGAAGCCGGGCAGCCACAGCCGGGAGAGGCCGACCAGCAACTGCACGCCGACCAGGATCACCAGCGGACCGCCGATGGCGCCGCCGACGCCCGGAATCGGAATGAACGCCGGCAGAAGCGATGAACAGCAGCAGGCCGAATGCGCTCTGGCCGAAGCCGGACAGCAGGTCGCCCAGTTGCAGGACCTGGTCGGGATCGCCCTGCGCGAAATCGTCCAGCAGGGCGCGGGTCCCCGCGTGGGGCGGATGGGACGATGCGGAATCCATGGGGGTCAGGCCGCCGCGTCTTCGCCGGATTCTTCCGGCAGGCGCTGCAACAGCAGCTTGTCGACGCGGGCGCCGTCCAGATCCACGACCTCGAAGCGCCAGCCGTCCAGCTGGAAGGATTCGCCCACGTGCGGAATGCGGCCGAAGCGTTCGATCACCAGGCCGGCGATGGTGTTGTACTCGTCATCGTCGGGCAGGGTCACGCCGCCCAGCAGTTCGCGCAGATCGTCGTTGGGCAACGAGCCGTCCACCAGCAGCGAACCGTCGTCGCGCACCACCACCAGCGCGTCATCCTCGTTGTTCTCGGCGGCCTGCAGGCGCCCCACCACCGCGCCCATCAGGTCGCTGATGGTCACCAGGCCCTGGATTTCGCCGTACTCGTCCACCACGAGCGCCAGCGACTGCTGTTCCTCGCGGAAGATTTCCAGCAGCTTCATCGCATGGGTGGATTCGGACACGAACAGCGGCTCGCGCAGGTTGCGGAAAATCTCGGGCGACTTGTCGGCGAAGCGGTCCAGCAGCGACTTGACCTCCAGCACGCCGATCACGTCCTGGTCGCTGGCGCGATAGACCGGGAACCGCGAGAACTGGGATGCGCGCATGACCCCGAGGTTCTGCTGGTAGTCGGCGCGGTGTCCAGCCAGACGATCTTCTTGCGCGGGGTCATCAGGCTGTCGGCGGTGCGATCGCCCAGGCGCATGACCCGGTTCATCATGTTGCGCTCGTCGACGTCGATCACGCCCTGCTCGTGGCTTTCGGTGACCAGCAGGCGGATTTCCTCCTCGGTCACCGCGCCGCGGTTGTCGTCGCGGATGCCGAGCAGGCGCAGCACGGCGCGGTTGATCGCGCCCAGCACGAACACGACCGGGCGGGCGATGCGCGACAGCCAGTCCAGCGGGATCGCCACCGCCGATGCGATGGTCTCGGCATTGGTCAGGGCCAGGCGCTTGGGAATGAGCTCGCCGAAGATGACCGAGCCGGCGGTGATGAGGGTGACGGCGGTACCGATGCCGATCGGGCGGGCGTACTGCTGGATGCCCGGCACCAGTTCGGCCAGCCAGCCGGCGATGATCGCGCCGATGGCGTCGCCGCCGAACACGCCGGCCAGGATGCCGATCAGGGTGATGCCGATCTGGACCGTGGACAACAGGTTGTCCGGGTGCTCGGCCAGGTGCAGGGCCACGCGTGCCCCGCGGCTTTCCTGGGCCATCTGCTTGAGCTTGAGCTTGCGCGAGGTCATCAGCGCCATCTCCGACAGGGCGAAGAAGGCGTTCAGGATGATCAGGGCGATGACGATCAGCAGTTCAAGCACGGCGGCCCTCCGTCATGGCCGGAGAGGGCGCCGCCGGGGATGCGTATCGCGGGCGACAGTGCGAGGGGGAGGTAGGGTCGTCTTCCATAGGGTGCACCCTCGGGTGCCGGAGGAGTGTACCAAACCCGGACCGGAGGGCCGCAGAGGGGGCTTTCCGGGGTCGGGATGGGGCCTGGCCGTCGCCAGGACGGTCACTAAACGGTCATAATTCCGCCCCTAAAGCCGTCCGCCCCGTGACGGCGGGATTTCCCCGATGTTCTCGCTGCAGACCATTTTCGGCTCCGGCCAGCAGTTCTACACCCTGCTCGAAGAGGCTTCCCAGGCCGCCCTGGACAGCGCCAAGGCCCTCCACGCCATGATGAAGGAAAGCGACCGCCAGCCGGCGCTGGACGCCTTCAAGCTGGCCCGCCTGCGCGAGCGCGCCACCTCGGACAAGATCAGCCAGGCCCTGGTGGACAGCTTCATCACCCCGATCGAGCGCGAGGACATCGAGGCGCTGGGTTCGGCCCTGTACAAGATTCCCAAGCAGATCGAGAAGTTCGCCGATCGCTACTCGCTGGCCCTGCAGCACCTGGAAGGCATCGACTTCGCGCCGCGCGCGCATCTGGAGCAGGCCTCGGCGGTGGTGGTGGAGATGGTCCACGAACTGAAGAAGATGAACATCGACCGCATGACCGCGCTCAACGAGAAGCTGCGCGCGATCGAGAACGAGGCCGACCGGCTGATGCTGGAGCTGTACCGCGACATCTATTCCGGCCGGCTGGATCACCTGCAGATGTTCCTGCTCAAGGAGTTCTTCGAGATCCTGGAAAAGGCCATCGACCGCTGCCGTGAAGCCGGCGTGGTGGCCTACCAGATCGTGCTGAAGAACAGCTGAGGACCGGCCCATGCTGACCCTGGTCCTGGTGGTGATCCTGGCCGCGCTCGTGTTCGAGTTCATCAACGGCTTCCACGACACCGCCAATTCCATCGCCACCGTGGTCGCCACCAAGGTGCTCTCGCCCGGACAGGCGGTGATGCTGGCGGCGATCATGAACCTGGTGGGCGCGTTGACCGGCACCGCCGTCGCCAAGACGATCGCTTCCGGCCTGATCGATACCGGTGTGGTCGAGGTCACCTCGCAGGTGATCCTGTGCGCACTGCTGGGCGGCATCGTCTGGAACCTCATCACCTGGTGGAAGGGCCTGCCGTCCTCCTCCTCGCACGCGCTGATTGGCGGCCTGTGCGGCGCGGCGCTGGCCGCGGCCCACAACGACTGGGGCGCGCTGATCTGGTCCGAAGCGGTCGGCGACTGGACCAAGAACAAGGGCATCCTGTGGAAAGTGGTGGTGCCGATGATCAGCTCGCCGATCGCCGGCTTCCTGCTCGGCATCGGCGTGATGCTGTTGCTGTGGGGCCTGATCGCATTGCTTTCGCGGGCAACCGGCTGGTTGCGGCGGCTGGCGCGGCCACACTTCGTCAACAGGTTCTTCGGCAAGGCGCAGATCCTGTCGGCGGCCTACATGGGCTATGCGCACGGCCACAACGACGCGCAGAAGACCATGGGCATCATCGCCCTGACCCTGTTCGGCGCCGAGGCTACCGGTGCGCTTAATCACTGCCGGGCTGGCTGGCGTTCCTGCATCCGGGCAGCGCCGGCGAGCAGGACATCGCGACCTGGATCGTGCTGACCTGCGCGGTGGTGATGGCGCTGGGCACCGCCTCGGGCGGCTGGAAGATCATCAAGACCCTCGGCCACAAGATGGTCAAGCTGCATCCGATCAACGGCTTCGCCGCGGAAACCAGCTCGGCGACCATCCTGACCGTGGCCGCGCATTTCGGCATGCCGGTCTCCACCACCCACAGCATCTCCACGGCCATCATGGGCGTGGGCTTCGCCAAGAACCCCCGCCGCACTGAAATTCAGCGTGGTCGAGCGGATCATCTGGGCCTGGATCCTGACCATCCCCGCCGCCGGTGGAATCGCCTATGGCTTGCTGAGGCTGTTGCAGGCGATTGGGTGGGCTTGATACGGGAATGGGGAATGGAGAATCGGGAATCGTAAAAGCGCCGGCCAGGGCCGCTTTTTGACGATTCCCTATTCCCTATTCTCGACTCACGGCCTCAGAGCAAATCCCCTTCGGCGGAGAGCGCGCGTTCCATGCGGTCGCCCAGGCCGCCGATTTCCAGGACCAGGCGGTCGACTTCAGCCGGGGTCAGGCCGTCGTAGGGGCGGTTTTCGCACAGTTGCAGGTAAGGCACGCCGTCGAGCTCGCCGATGGCGAGGTAGCCGACGCTGCTGTGCCAGTTGAAGCCGAGCGCGCGGCGCGCGTCGACGCCGGTGATCGGCGCGATGACCGTGCTGACCCGCAGGTAGCTGCGCTCGTCGTCGTTGCTGAGTTCGGACAGGAAGATGGCCTGGTGCCGGCTGCCGCTGTCCAGCGACAGTTCCACGCAGGCCACATAGGGTTCCTGCACCGACACCCGGTAGCCGGAGGTGGTCAGGTGGCTGCGGATCTGTTCGAAATTCTTCATGGCGTGGCGGACTCGGGAAATTCCAGAACCGTATGGTAGGCCGGTTTGCGGTGGCCGGGGTAGCCAGCGGGCGGGCACGCGCCACACTTCCGGCATTCACCGACCGGAACGCCCCGCATGGCGGAAGCCACGCCTGAAGCGAAGATCCTCGCGGCCATCCGCGCGATTCCACGCGGCCAGGTGGCCGGTTATGGCGAGGTCGCGCGTCGCGCGGGGCTGCCGGGCCGGGCGCGGCTGGTGGCGCGCATCCTCAGCAACAACAATGACGCGCGGCTGCCCTGGCACCGGGTCCTGCGTTCGGATGGCCGCATCGCGTTTCCCGAGGGTTCGAAGGGCTACCGCGAACAGAGCCAGCGGCTGCGTGCCGAAGGCGTGAGGGTCGAGCAGGGGCGGGTGCGGCGGGGTAAAAGCTGCACGCACGCTGGACGAGGCGCTGTGGGGACCGCCGGGCGGCTGAGGCTCCGCGGTTATCATGGCCGCGTTCCCGAAGGATGCGAGCCATGTTTCCTCCCGTGCTGCCGGTTACCCGCGCGCTGTTGATCGCCAATGTGGTGGTGTTCCTGCTCCAGAGTTTCCTGGGCGAAGCCATCACGCTTCCATTCATGCAATGGCCGATTGACTTCACCGGCAATGCCAGCGACTTCGGCCGCTATGCGTTCATGCCCTGGCAGCCGCTGACCAGCGGTTTCATGCATGCCGGTCTGTCCCACCTGCTGTTCAACATGCTGGCCTTGTGGATGTTCGGCTCGCCGCTGGAAGCGACCTGGGGCGAGAAGCGCTTCACCACCTACTACTTCGTCTGCCTCATCGGCGCCAACCTGTGCCAGTTGCTGGTGAGCTCGTGGGTGTTTTCCGGCGGTGGCCCGGCTGTTCCTTCGTTGGGTGCCTCGGGCGCGGTGTTCGGCCTGCTGCTCGGCTACGGCATGCTGTTCCCGAACCAGCGCATGATCGTGTTTCCGATTCCGATGGAGATTCGCGCGCGCACGCTGGTGATCATCTACGGCGCGCTGACGTTGCTGTTCGGCATCACCGGCATGCAGTCCGGCGTGGCCCACTTCGCCCATCTCGGCGGCATGATTTTCGGCTGGCTGATGATCCGCTACTGGCGCGGGCAGCCGCCGTTCGGCAAGCGCCGGCCGCCGGGGCCGCGGATGCGCATCGTCAAGTAGGCGGGGCCGGCTGGCCCGCGTTTTGAAGGTAGAAGACATGCGTACAAAGAAAAACGGCGCGTTTCCGCGTCCGTTTTTTCATGGACCTTGCCGGCGTATCCGGTCAGCGCCACTCGCCGATCAGATCCACGTCCTTGCGCTGCATCGGCTGGCCCGGCTTGCAGCTGAAGGCCTGGCCGAAGGCGGCCTGGTTGGACAGCGGCGCGTTGGTGCGCCACACGCCCGGGGCGCGCACGTCGGTGGCGGCGCGCTGGGCGGCTTCAGTGGCATCCATGCGCTGCGCCCACAGTTGCGCCCACGCCTTGTAGAACGATTGCTTGGCCGGGGTGGCGGCCTGCGGCTCGGCGGTGGCGAAGGCGTCCCAGGCGAGTTCGACGCCGGCCAGATCGGCCAGCGCCTCGTCCTGGACCAGCTTGCCGTTGACCTTGACGTTCTTCAGTTCGGGATAGGCGAAGGCGTCGTACTGCGCGGCGATCTTCGCGCCGATGGCGTTCCAGGCGGTCAGATCGGCGGCGGTCCACCAGTCGCGCAGCTCGCCCTTGGCATCGACCATCCGGCCCTTGTTGTCGAAACCGCGGCTCAGCTCATGGCCCACCAGCGCGCCGTAGGCGCCGTAATGGTAGGCGGCATCGCGATTGGGATCGAACACCGGCGGCTGCAGCACCGCGGCGGTGACGATGAGGCGGTTCTGGGCCAGGTCGTAGGCCAGCGCCGGCTGCTGCGGCAGCACGTCCCAGCGGCGATCCGCGTTGCCCTTGCCGATCCGCTTCATTTCCTCGCGGTGGCGCCAGGTCGAGGCGATCAGCATGTTGCCGCCGAAGCTGCCGCGGCCCATCGGCTGCACGCTGTAGTCGACGTCGCGGTGCGGCGTGCCGACTTCGATCTTGAGCTTGCCCAGCTTGGCCTTGGCTTCGGCCTTGGCGCCATCGCTGAGCCAGGCGGCGCGTTCGATCGCGCGGCCCAGCGCGTCGCGCACCTGGCCTGCGATCGCTTCGGCCTGCTGGTCGCTGGACCTGGGCAGGTAACGTTCGGCGTATTCCTTGCCCAGCATCGGGCCGGCGGCCAGGTTGATCGCACCCAGCACCTGCTGCCAGCGCGCCGGTGGCGTGGTTTCACCGCGCAGGACCTTGCCGCGGAACTCGAACTCGGCGTCGCGGAACGACTTGGCCAGATAGGGCGCCATCGCATCGCCCACGCGCCAGCGCAGGTAGGCCTTCCACTGGTCCGGCTTGAGGCTGGCGACCAGCGCGTCGACCTGCTTGAACAGCGCCGGATCGGCAATCGACACGGTGTCGTCGCTGACGCCCTGCGCCTTGAGGAAAGCGTCGATCTGCAGGTTGCGGTACTGCTTGCCCAGGTCCTTGGTGGCGACGGGGGCGAAGTTGGAGATCGGATCGCGCAGGTCCAGCAGCGGCTTGGACACGCGGGCCAGGCGGGTTTCCAGATCCAGCACTGCCTGCGCGTCGGTGTCCAGGCGGTTCTGCGCGGTGCCGGTGAGGGCGAGGATCTGCTTCACGTAGGCGCGGTAGCGATCCATCACCTGCTTGGTGTCGGCGTCATTGCGGGTGTAGTAGGCCGGATCCGGCAGGCCCAGGCCGCCCTGCATGAAGTAGCCGATGTGGCGATCGAGCGCGCGCAGATCCACGTCGGGACTGAAAATTGAAGGCGACCGGAATGCCGACCTGGTGCAGCGCCGCGATCGCCGGCGCAACCTTCCTTGGCCTTCTTGATCGCGTTGATGCGATCCAGCAGCGGTGCGATCGGCTTGGCGCCGTCGGCTTCCACCGCGGCCTCGTCCAGGCCACTGGCCCAGAAGTCGCCCAGCAGTTTCTGCACGTGGCCCTGCGGCGACTGCATCGCCGCCTGCAACAGATTGCGCTGCTGCTGTTCGGTGCGTTCGCGCAGCTGGCCCAGCGCGCTGGCACCCGGAGTCGGTGTTGGCCTTCAGCCAGTCGGCGTTGGCGTGGGCGTAGAAATCGCTGCACGCAGCGCTGACGGCGGGAGCGCGCGGCGCCTTCTTCTTGGCGGCTTCGGCCTGCGGAATGCCCAGCGCGGCGACCAGGGCAAGGCGAGCAGGGAGGTTGGCCAAGGGCAGCGCGGGTCTTCGACATCAGGGAATCCGGGGTGTTGGAGTTGGCGGATTCTAGCAAGCAGGGCAGACACTCCCTGAACGCGGCGCACACTTCCATGCCCGGCCCGGAAACGAGGAAGGCCCGGGAATTCCCGGGCCTTCGAGGGTGCCGCCGGACGTAGTCCGGATTACCAGATCACCACCTGCTTGTCGCCGTCGCGGACCATCGCATCGCCCGCCTTGCACTGGAACGCCGCGGCGAACGCCGGCAGGTTGGACGGGGCGCCGATGGCGCGGAAGTTGGCCGGCGCGTGCGGGTCGGTCTTCAGGCGCACGGCCAGTTCTTCCGGGGTGAAATTGCGGCGCCACACCGTGGCCCAGTTCAGGAAGAAGCGCTGGTCCCGGGTCAGGCCGTCGGTCTTCGGATCCGGGGTACCTTCGGTGGCCTTCTTCATTGCTTCGTACGCGGTCGCCAGGCCGCCCAGGTCGGCGATGTTCTCGCCCAGGGTCAGGCTGCCGTTGACCTTGCCGCCGCCTTCGGTGGTGTAGCCGTTGAACTGGTTGACCAGCTTGCCGGTGAGACCGGAGAACGCCTTGGCGTCGCCGTCGGTCCACCACACTTCCATGTTGCCGGTCGGTCCGAAGCGCGAGCCCTGGTCGTCGTAGCCGTGGATCATCTCGTGGCCGATCACCGCGCCGATGCCGCCGTAGTTCATTTCATCCGAAGCGTTGGGATCGAAGAACGGCGGCTGCAGGATGGCGGCCGGGAACACGATCTCGTTCTGCAGCGGGTTGTAGTAGGCGTTGACCATCTGCGGTGGCATGCCCCATTCGGTCTTGTCCACCGGCTTGCCGATCTTGCCGAGGTTCCACTTGTAGTTGAACTCCTGCGCGGCCAGCACGTTGCCGATGTAGCTGTCGCGGCTGGTGGCCAGGCCGGTCCACTCGCGCCATTTGTCGGGGTAACCGATCTTCGGGGTGAAGGTTTCCCACTTGGCGATGGCCTTCTGCTTGGTTTCCGCGCTCATCCACGGCAGGTTTTCCAGGCGGGTCTTCAGCGCGGTGCGCAGGTTGCCGACCAGGGTTTCCATCTTGGCCTTGGACTCGGCCGGGAAGGCGACCTTCACGTACATCTGGCCCAGCGCTTCGCCGGCCTCGCCTTCTACGGTGTCGAGCACGCGCTTCCAGCGCGGCTTGATTTCCTTTTGCCCGCGCAGGGTCTTGGCGTAGAAGTTGAAGTTCTCGTTGACGAACGCGTCGCTCAGGTACGGCGAGGCGCCATCGACGGTGTGGAAGCGCAGGTAGGCGCGCCAGATCGCCGGGTCGGTGTCGCCCAGCATCTTGCTCACTTCCTGGTGGAAGCCCGGCATCGCCAGCGAGAACTTGTCCGCCTTCACGCCCTGCGATTCGAAGAAGCGGGTCCAGGAGAAGTTCGGGGTCAGCTTGTCGGCGTCGGCCAGGGTGACCGGGTTGTAGTACAGCGAGACGTCGCGCGAGAGTTCCTCGCTGGTCTTGGACGCCTTGGCCAGGCGGGTCTCGAACGCGACCACGTCCTGCGCCTGCTTGGCGGCGTCGGCGACGGCCACGCCCGACAGTTCCAGCACCTTGGCGATGTGCGCCTGGTAGGCCTGCAGCTTTTCCTTGTTCTCGGCCTTGGTGTAGTACTCCGGATCCGGCAGGCCCAGGCCGCCCTGGGAAGCGTAGGCCAGCACCATCGAGGAATCCTTGAAATCGGCCTCGCCGCCGAAGCCGAACAGGAAGTTGCGGCCCTTGGCGGCATTGGTGCTCAGGTATTCGACGATCGCGTCCTTGTTCGACAGGCCATCGATCGCGGCCAGATCGGCCTTGATCGGCTCGATGCCCTGCGCATTGACCTTGGCCTCGTCCATGCCGGTGGCCCACAGGTCGCCGACGATCTTCTCCACGCCGGTGGCGCTGGCATGTGCGGCGGCCTGTTCGGCCAACTGGCGCTGCACGGCGGTGGAACGCTCATCCAGCATTTCGAACGCGCCCCAGCTGGTGCGATCGCCCGGGATGGTGTTGGCGGCCAGCCACTTGCCGTTGGCGTAGCCGGTGAAATCGGCGCAGGCGTTCTTGCTGGTGTCCAGATCGGCGATCTGGAAGCGGTTCACCGGCGGCAGCTTGCTCTCGTCCAGCTTCAGCTGCAGTTCGCCGCTGTCGGCGCTGGCCTTGGCGGCGGCGTCGGGGGAAGCGGCTTCGTTGGGCTTGGAGCAGCCGGCGAGGGCCGCGGTGACGGCCAGGGACAAGAGAAGCATCTGCGGTTTACGGAAGGTCACTTTCAACTCCGGCCCGGGAGGGCATTGGGATGGATGTGTCCAGACGGACGTGCGCGGACTCTACTCCCCGTCCGGAAAGGCGGGGGGTGTCGAAGGTCATGGTACGCGACCGCTTCCGCCGGCATGTCACGGCCGGGTCGGCGCCCCATGCTAGGGTGGGGCGGACATCGAGGGAGGCCGGATATGCGGATCGAATTCCATGGCGCGGCCGGTGAGGTGACCGGCTCGATGCATCTGCTGCACGCGGGCGGCAGGCGGATCCTGCTGGACTGCGGGCTGCTCCAGGGCAGTCGCGAGGCCGAGGCGCGCAACGCCGATCCGTTCCCGTTCGAACCGTCGTCGCTGGACGCGCTGGTGGTGAGCCATGCCCACATCGATCACATCGGCCGGATTCCGTTGCTGGTGCGACGCGGATTCCGCGGGCCGATCTACGCGCAGGCGGCCACCGCCGAGCTGATGCCGGTGATGCTGATGGATTCGGCCTCGCTGGCCGAGGCGGATGCCGAGCGCGCCAATCGTCGTCGGCGCGGCGGCGAGCCCGAGGTCCAGCCGCTGTACGAACGCGGGGACGTGCAGGCGGCGATGGCGCAGGCGCGGCCGCTGGCGTATGACCAGCGCCAGCCGATCCTGCCGGGCGTGGACATCGCGTTCCGCGATGCCGGCCATATCCTCGGCTCCAGCATCGTCGAGGTGTGGGCCGACGGACGCAAGCTGGTGTTCTCCGGCGATCTGGGCCAGAAAGGCACGCCGATCCTGCGCGATCCCTCGCCGGTGCGGGAGGCGGATCTGGTGCTGATGGAATCGACCTACGGCGATCGCAACCATCGCGATCGTCCCGCCACCGTGCGCGAGCTGGGCGACATCCTGGCGGAGGCCTGGTCCGATCGCGGCAACGTGCTGATACCCGCGTTCGCGGTCGGCCGCAGCCAGGAACTGCTGTACTGGTTCGCGCGCCATTGGGACGAGTGGAACCTGTCGCGCTGGCGCGTGTTCCTGGACAGCCCGATGGCGGGAAAGGTGGTGCAGATATACGGGCGCCACCACGAACTGTTCGACATGGAAGCGCAGGAAGTCTGGCGCGGTTCGCCCAACCCGTTCCGCCTGCCCAACCTGCACGTCACCGAAAGCACCGCCGAGTCGATGGCGATCAACGCGATCACCAGCGGCGCGATCATCATCGCCGGCTCGGGCATGGCCAACGGCGGCCGCATCCAGCACCATCTGGCCCACAACCTGGATCGGCAGCGCTCGCACGTGGTGTTCGTCGGCTATCAGGCCGAAGGCACGCTGGGACGGAGGCTGGTCGATGGCGCGCGCTGGGTGCGCATCCATGGCCGCGATCACCGGGTCAACGCGAAGTGCCACACCGTGGGCGGCCTGTCCGCGCACGCGGATCAGCAGGGCCTGCTGGCGTGGTACGGCGGCTTCGAACCCTCGCCGCCGGTGGTGCTGGTGCATGGCGAGGATCGCGCGCGCGAGGCACTGGCCGGCGAAATCGGCGAGCGCTTCGGCGTGACCGCGGAACTGGCGCGGCCGGGCATGCAACTGGACGTCTGACAACCGGACGTCCGAATCCGGCGCGGACCGCGGCGATCAGGGCATCGCGGGGCGTGGCTGACGCTGCGGTTGCGGCCAGCCTGCTTGGCCTGGTAAAGCGCCGCATCGGCGCGTTCGAACACTTCGGCCGAATCGAGGTTGTCGCCGGCCTGGGTGGTGTGGATGCCGATGCTGGCGGTGAACGGCGGCGCGTCGAGCGCGCGTTCGGTGCGGGCGGCGAGATTGGCCAGGTCGACGTGGATGGTGGTGGCGATGGTGGCGGCCGCCTGCGCGGAGGTTTCCGGCAGCAGCACCGCGAATTCGTCGCCGCCCAATCGCGCGATCACGTCGCGCGGGCGGCGCGCGCGTCCGCGCAACACCCGCGCCAGCAGGCGCAGCACCGCGTCGCCGCTGGCATGGCCCTGGCTGTCGTTGAGCTGCTTGAAGTGATCGATGTCCAGCAGCAGCAGCGACATCGGCAGGTGGGTGCGCTGGATCGCGCGCAGTTCCTCTCCAGCGCATGGTTGAACTTGTTGCGGTTGGCCAGGCCGGTCAGCGGATCGGTCTGGGCGGCGCGCTGGGTGCGGCGGATCAGGCGATACACCCAGACCGAGGCGCCGATCGCCAGCACCAGCAGGGTGGCCGAGGCGGGGAACCAGATCCGCGCGAACTGCAACAGCAGCAATGACAGCAGCAGGGTCAGCGCGATCGTCGCCAGCGCCGGCCGCCAGATCTGGCGGAACGCCGCGAAGCCGCACAGCAGCATCGGCAGCGACACCAGCAGGATCGACAGCAGCAACTGACCGCCCAGCGACATCGGCGTGATCGCGCTGCCCTGGATCAGCATATTGAGCACGTTGGCCTCGTACTCCACGCCGGTCAGTCCGCGTCCGCCGCGCTGGCCCGGCACCTTGACGGTGTCGCCCATGCCCATCGCGGTGGTGCCCACCAGCACCCAGCGTCCCTGCAACAGCGAAGCCGGCACGCGCTGGTGGATGACGTCGGTGTAGGAAACCTGTGCGAACCCGCCGGGCGGGTTGGCGTAGGGAACCAGCACGCGGTGATCGCGCACCCAGCGCTGCGGCGACGCCTGTGCCTGATCCGACAGGCGTTCGCCCGGCAGGTCGTCGTTCTGGGCCAGCGGCTGGTCCAGTTGGCTGAGGGCCAGCGCCAGCGCCGGCCAGCGCGGCGAGCCCTGGCCGGCGCGCAGATAGGCGCTGCGCACCACGCCGTCGTCGTCCGCCGCCAGATCCACATGGCCCAGCGAGGCGACCGAGGCGGAGAATTCCGGAATCGGCAGCAGTTCCACCAGCGGCCCATTGACCTGGGTCGCTTCGGCCAGCACCGGCAGCACCACCTTGCCGTGGCGGCCCATCGCGCGTGCCAGCAGGGCGTCGCCTTCGGGGTCGAACAGCGCCGGCTCGGACAACAGCAGATCCAGGCCGATGCCGCGCACGCCGATGCGGCCGAGTTCATCGATTAGCCGCGCATGCTGGCGCCGCGACCACGGCCAGCGCCCCAGTTCGCTCAGGCTCTTTTCGTCGATGGCAACGACGACGATGCGGTTGTCCGCCTCCTGCGACACCAGCGGGCCGAGTTGGTCGTACAGCCATTGATCCATCCGCGTGACCAGCCCGGTCAGGATCAGGCAGGCCACGATCGCGGCCGCGCCCAGCGCGATCAGCAGGCGGCTCCTGGGCTTGGGCGTTGAAGGAGAAGTGGTCATAGGCTCAACAGGAGCAGGACCGCGCCCGCACCGGCACCCACCCGGCACAGCCGGCAGGGCAGCTTGACCTTCTGCGCCGGTGCGAACTCGCCCGTTGCGCCGTCGGTGTCGATGGCCTGCGCGCGCAGGTACCAGGTGCCACCGGCCAGCTTGGGCACGGTGATTTCGGGTTGTTCGACCGTCTCGTCGACGCGCAGCTTTTTCAAACGACGGCGAGCGCGACATCTGGAACCGGTAACGCTGGCCGGGCTGGCCGGCCCGCCAGCGGAAAGTGATGCCATCGACGCGTGCGCCTTCCTTGTCCAGATCGATGTCGTCGATCGGATCCAGCGGACGGACGGTGAAGGCGATCGCGTCTCCAAATGGCCCCTTCTTCCCCTGGGCATCGATGCTGCCCACCCGCCAATAGTACGCGCCGGGCGGCAGCGGCTCTGCGACCGTGATCGCTTCTCCGCGCACCTCGTCCCCGCGCGCGCGCGGTTCGCGGAATTCGGGGTTGTCCGCCACTTCATAGCGGTAGCGGCGGGCTTCCGGCGCCTGGGTCCAGCGCAGTGCCGGCCGGTCCTGGCGGACCAGGCTGCCGGCCGACGGTACCAATGGCGTAGGGAGGCTCGGGGCGGCCCTCGATGCGGAACGCAGCGTCGCTCTCGCGGCCTTCCAGGCCGGTGCCGTCGATCGCGCTGACCCGCAGGTGGTACCGGCCCGGTTCCAGTACCGGCGCGGTGACCGAGGGCGCGGTGGTGGCGAGATCGGCGACGAGCGCGGCGAAATCCGCATGCGGGCTGATCAGGATCCGGTAGCCGCTGGCGCCGGCGATCGCGGGCCAGGCGAACTGCGGGCGGACGCTGTCCTGCTGCGCGGCGACCGAAGCCAGATCCGGCGCGGGCAGCAAAGCGACCGGTTGCGGCGAGACGCCTTCGCCAGCGTGCGCATGCGCGCCGAAGCCGGGTTGGAGCAGGGTCGCACGCCGCCCCACGGTCACCGCGACGCGTCCATCCACACTTCCGCCTGGGTGCCGCGATCATCGCTGTGGATGCGGAAGCGGGTGCCGCGCACGGCCGAGGAGGCGGTGGGCGTGTCGACGATGAAGCGCGAACCCGGGCCGCGCAGGTGCTGGACTTCGTTGTTGATGCGACCGCGCTGCAGTCGCAGGCGCGTATCCACCATGCCGGTGCGGCCATAGCGGGTCAGGCGATCCAGCACCAGTTCGCTGCCTTCGCGCAGACGCAGGCGGGAACCGTCGGCGAATTGCAGACTCAGCGACGCGCCGGCGGCGGTCAGCAGGCGACTGCCCGCGCCCAGTTCCATGCCTTCGCTGATCGGGCGTTGGGTACCGGCGGTGGTGACGGCGGTGGCCTTGCCGATCAGCGCGACCACGCGTGCCTGCGCCGGCTGTTGGCGCAGCCATGTCAACGGAAAGCGCAAACGGCTGCCAGGCGCGAGCCGATAGGGATCGCCAATGCGGTTATGCTCTTGAAGCCGATGCCAGTCGATTCCGGGTTTCAGATAGGCGCCGCCGAGATCCCACAGGGTGTCGCCGGGGCGGACCCGGTAGACCCAGTCTTCGGCGAACGCGGGGACGCAGGCCGACGCCAGGGCCAGCAGCAGCCCCGCGCGGATTCCCATCCTCCGGACCAACATCGTGATCGCCAAGCCTGTCCCCTGCCATCCAGTTTGCGTGGTTAGTCACAATTATAGGCGAGCCTGTCTCCGGGCAGTGGCCGGTGCCGGTCCCGACTTCCGTTTGAGCGCACTGGCCGGAGAGCGTCCGTGAGCCAGGCAATCCGGGACGTCCTGCTGATTGGCGGGGGCCATAACGGCCTGACCTGCGCCGCCTACCTGGCCCGGGCCGGGCTGAAGGTGACCGTGCTGGAACGGCGCGGGGTGCTGGGCGGCGCGGCGGTCACCGAGGAGTTCCACCCCGGTTTCCGCAACTCGGTGGCCTCTTATACGGTGTCCCTCCTGCAGCCCCGGGTCATCGCCGATCTGGATCTGCCTGCACACGGCCTGCGGGTGGTCGAGCGCCGGCGCAACAACTTCCTGCCGTTGCCGGACGGCGGCTACCTGTTGACCGGCGGCGGCCAGACCCGCGCCGAATTCGCCAAGTTCTCCGCCCGCGACGCCGAGCGCCTGCCGGCCTACGAGGCGCGGCTGGATGCGATCGCCGACGTGCTTCGCGCACTGGCGCTGGAACCACCGCCCAACCTGACCGACGGCGGCTGGTGGAAGGCGCTGCCGGAACTGCTGCGCACCGCGCGCCTGGGTCGGAAGCTGCATGCGCTGGACGAGACCCTGCGCCAGGAACTGCTGGATCTGTTCACCATCTCCGCCGGCGAATACCTGGATCGCTGGTTCGAGAGCGAGCCGGTCAAGGCGCTGTTCGGCTTCGACGGCGTGGTCGGCAACTACGCCAGTCCGTACACGCCCGGCTCGGCCTATGTGCTGCTGCATCACGTGTTCGGCGAGGTGAACGGGATCAAGGGCGCCTGGGGCCACGCCATCGGCGGCATGGGCGCGATCACCCGGGCAATGGCCGGCGCCGCGCGCGCCGCCGGCGCGGAACTGCGTACCGGCGCCGGCGTGCGCGAGGTGCTGGTGGAACGTGGCCGCGCGGTCGGCGTGGTGACCTCCGACGGCGAGACCCTGCGCGCGCGCGCGGTGGTCGCCAACGTCAATCCCAAGTTGCTGTACGAACAACTGATGCGCGCGGACGAGGTGCCCGCGCCTACCCGCGAGCGGATGGCGAACTGGCGTTGCGGTTCCGGCACCTTCCGCATGAACGTGGCGCTGTCGCGGCTGCCGGATTTCACCGCGCTGCCGGGTGAGGGCGATCACCTGACCGCCGGCATCATCCTGGCGCCGAGCCTGGACTACATGGATCGCGCCCATCGCGATGCGCTGGCACACGGCTGGTCGCGCGAGCCGATCGTGGAGATGCTGATTCCCTCCACGCTGGACGATTCACTGGCGCCGCCGGGCCAGCACGTCGCCAGCCTGTTCTGCCAGCACGTGGCGCCGGTGCTGCCGGGCGGACGCAGCTGGGACGATCACCGCGGGGAAGTCGCCGATCTCATGACCGCCACGGTGGATCGCTTCGCGCCCGGCTTCGCCGCTTCGGTACTGGGCCGGCAGGCATTGAGTCCGCTGGATCTGGAACGCACTTTCGGGCTGATCGGCGGCGACATCTTCCACGGCGCGCTCTCGCTCAACCAGTTGTTCAGCGCCCGCCCGATGCTGGGGCAGGCGGACTATCGCGGCGCGGTGCCCGGACTGTACCTGTGCGGTGCCGGCACCCATCCGGGCGGCGGCGTCACCGGCGCGCCCGGGCACAATGCGGCGCGCGTGATCCTGGCCGATCTGAAGTGAGGTTCAGCGCTGGCGGAACAGATCCGCGATGGCGACGGCGGTGCGATAAGGTTCCGGATCGTTGCGGTTGCTGAGCAGGACGACGGTGAGCTTCTCTTTCGGATAACGCACGATGGCGTTGCGGAAGCCGATGCTTTCGCCGGAATGCCATACCGAGTCGCCGTTGATGCGCCAGCCGAAGCCGTAGTAAGGCACGTCCGGTTCCGGCGTGGGCGTGGCGTGGCTGAAGGCCAGATCCAGCGAGGCTTTCTTCAACAGGCGTTCGTCGTAGAGCGCCGCATCCCCAGCGCGCCAGATCCCCGGATCGAGGAATAGATGCCGCCATCACCCAGCACCGCGCTGGTCGGACTCTGGTCGGTGCGTTCCCAGTGGCCCCCGGTCTCCGCTCGTAGCCGTAGGCGCGGTTGACCACGGTGGAGACGCCTTCTTCCAATGCCACGGTGTCGGCCAGTGCCCAGCTACCATAAAAGATGCGCTGGCGCAGGAAACTGGCGAAATCCTGCCCCGAAGCCTTGCCGACGATCAGCGCCAGCAGCGCGTAGCCGCTGTTGCTGTAGCGGTACGAGCTGCCGGGCGCGAAGTAGGTGCGGTCCTGCCCTTCGAGGATGTGCAGCACGTCGATGTCGTGCAACTGTCCCGTCAGATCCGCGGGCATCACCTCCTCGTAGTCGATCAGGCCCGAGGTGTGGCTGAGCAGGTGGCGGATCGTGATCGCGTCGGCGGCCGCCGGCAGCGAGGGCAGCCAGCGCTTGACCGGGTCGTCCAGCTTCAGTTTGCCGTCCTCGGCGAGCAGCAGGATGCTGGCGGCGGTGAACTGCTTGCTGATCGAGGCCAGCCGGTAGTTGGTCTCCGGCGAGGCCGGCACGTGATCTTCCAGGTTGGCCAGGCCGAAGCCGCGTTCGACCACCGGCTGCCCATCCTTCAGGACCAGCAGGGAAGCGCCCGGCACCTGGCCGTCGTAGCGCTGCATCAGGCCGGCGATGGCGGCGTCGCGGCGGGCCTTTGCGTCACCGGTCGCGTCCGCCTGCGCATGCGCGGTCATCGACGGGAACAGCGTCGCCATCAGCAACAGGGGCAACACGCACGCGGTCCGCGACAGATTCATCCAGCCTCTCCCCGGTTTGAATGGAAGCCGGAGCATAGCGGGTTGGGGTGGCGCGCGCAGGTGAGTCGGACTGGCGAAGCGGAGCAAGCTCCGCTCCACGCGATACGGCATCCGGCGTCCACGTAGAGCGGAGCTTGCTCCGCTGGCACCGCCCGCGTTCGAGCCGCTCAGTCCGCCGCCGCTTCCTGCCGCAGCTGCCGTTCGCGGTCCTCGCCCAGGTAGCGGCGGATGGCGTACCGCATCAGGTACAGAAAGGGATTAGGGCGATCGCGGCGAGCATCTTGTAGACGTAGTTGACCGAGCTGACCGCCAGGAACAGCGAGGTCGGCCACTTCTGCGGTCCCAGCACGAACGCGATCCAGATGACAACGAAGCTGTCGACCAGCTGAGAGATCGCGGTCGATCCGGTCGCGCGCAGCCAGACCATGCGCTCGCCGGTGGCGATGCGGATGCGGTGGAACACCGACACGTCGATGAGCTGCCCGATCAGGAAGGCGACAATCGAGCCGACGATCGACCACATGCCCTGGCCGAAGATGGCCGCGAACGCGGCCTGGTAGTCCGGCACGCCCTGCTGCTCGGCCGCCTTGACCCACCAGCCGGCCGGCGCGGCGGCGATGGCGAGGAAGGCGAACACGAAGCCGTAGACGATCAGCGCCACCGCCATCCACGAGATGAAGCGCACGCCGCGACGGCCGAAGAACTCGTTGATGGTGTCGGTGAGGATGAACACGAACGGCCACAGCAGCGTGCCGACCGTGAAGTTGAGCGAGCCGGTCTGGCCGAACAGGTTCCATTCCAGCGGCGCGATGCCCAGGGTGTCTTCGAGGGCGAAGATCTTGACCCCGATGAATTCGGCCAGCACGGCGTTGACGCAGAAGAACGCCGCCAGTGCGATGAACAGCCGTACCGCGCGATCGTCGAGGGTACGGCCGTTCGTCGTCGTCATCGATCAGCGCTCTCCCGCGCGGGTGAAGGGCATGGATTCCGGCGATACCGCGCCGCCGGAGATGATGAAGCTCATCGCCTGATCCACGGTCCAGTCGGTCGGCGTCAGCAATTCCACCGGCACGATTTCCAGATAGCCGGAGGTGGGATTGGGCGTGGTCGGCACGTACACCGCCGCCAGTTCGCGGCCGGTGCCTTCCTCGCGGATCACCCGGGTGACCAGGCCCACCGACTTCATGTCGCGATGCGGGAAGTCGATCAGCACCACGCGCTGGGTGCTGCCGGGCTTGGTCTGCAGGATGTCCAGCAATTGGCGCGCGCTGGTGTAGATGGTGCTGGCCAGCGGAATGCGCAGCACCAGCAGTTCGAACCAGCGCAGCAGTTGCTGGCCGATCACGCGGCGGGCGAGCACGCCGACCGCCAGGATCGCCAGCAGGGTGGCGGCCAGCGCGATCGTGTTCTGCACCCACTGCGCGTTGAACCAGCCCAGCGCCTGCGGGAACGAGGCGGCGATCTGGTGCGAGACGGGGCCGACGAAAGGCTTGCTGATGTCGGACAGCAGCACGAACACAAACTTGACCACCACCCAGGTGAGCCAGATCGGCAGCAGGGTGAGCAGGCCGGTCAGGAACAGGCGCTGCAGGGAAGGGCGGGAGGAGGCATCGGGGGGCATGGCGGCTATTGTAGGACCTGGCCAGGCCGGCGTGCGGGCTTTGCTAGGTTGGGTGCGGGAACGCTGTGGGGAGCGATATGAAACGGATATTGCGGACGTTGTCGGGGATGGTGCTGGCGCTGGTGATTGGGGTGGGGCTGCTGTTCGCCGCGTCTTGGCTGTTGTGGCCGACCCGGGCGCAGGAGCAGGCGCTGGCGCTGCTGACCGCCCCGGTGCCGGAACCGCAGGGCCGCAATGCCTTCGCCGACGTGTGGCTGCTGCGCTATGACCTGACACCCGCCGAGCGCGTCCGCATCACCGCCGACGATGTCGAGCGGTTCAATCGACGTGGAGCACCGGCGTTCGGGGCCGATGGCACCGTTGCTGCGGAGACGCCGGGATTCGCCTCGGTGGCGGAAGGGCGGTATCCGGTGGAGAGGTTGCAGGACCCTGATCGGGTGTTGTGCGAAAGCACCGGTGTCGATTGCCTCGACAAGGTACGTGCGAAACCGGAACAGGTGCGCGCGGTGCTGGACGCGCATAAGGGTTTGCTGCGGCGGACCCGGGATGCGCTGGAAAACAGCGATTACCTGGGGATGCCGTTTCGCCTGACCTATGAAACGCCTTTCGCGATCGCTGCGATGAGCGACGGAATGCGCCTGATGCGAACCGACGCCGCGCAGGCGTTCATGCAGGGCGACCACGACGGTGGATTGACCCGGGCGTGCCGGGCGGCGGACGCGTGGCGACGCTGGATGCGCGAGCCGGATCTGCTGATCGATTTGATGATGGGCGACGCGGCGCTGAGTGGCTGGCTGGATTTGCAGGGAGAGATGCTGGCGTCACTGCCTGCCGATGTTTCCCTGCCCGCGGCATGTGCCTCGCTGCGCGATCCGCCGTCGCTGGACGAACGCTCGTTCTGTCGCGTAGTCCGGCGCGAGTTCGAGTTCACCCGCTCGCTGATCGAACTCGCCGGCGACGGGCGGTGATGCAGCCTGGTGAACCCGGATGGCTCACCTCGCTGGCTTATCGAAAGGATGCGACGCTGGCGATGATGGCGGAGACGCGAGCCTGGTATTGCGGCGGGAGCGTGCGGCGCGAATTGCTTGCGGACCAACGGGTAAGCGAGCGCGCACTCCCCCGGACCCTGGCGGCTGGAATGCGCGGCGAACTGGTTCGGTTGCCAACTGGTTGCGATGGAGTACTCCCGGCATGACGGGATACCTGCACCGCCTGCAGGATCAGCGGGCGCGGTCGAACCTGATGGCGACGCTGTTGTGGCTGCGCGAGCGACCCAGGAACGGCCTCCCATTGGCGGAGCGCGTGAAGGCCCGGCCGATCGCGCTGCGGCAGGGACGCGACATCCAGTAGTGGGCGGCCGCCTGCGCGTGGCTTTGTTCGAACAACGGAAAGCAGCCTACTGGGAGTTGATGGTACCCGCGGAACTGCATTGATCCCCGGCGTGTCCCGTCACTCCACCGCCTCGCCGTTGCGCGCCCGCGGTTTCAGGCGAAGTAGATCTGCTTGCGGATCCGCGCGACCACGTCGCCCTGCGCGTCGAGCACGTCCACCGGCAGCCAGCGCAGATGCTTCTCGCCGTTGGCGGCCTCGGCGCGGATGGCGTCGAGCATCGCCTCGTCCACGCGGAACTCGGCGTGCACGGTGCCCTTGCCGGGTTTGACGAATTCGATCTCGCCGGCCTTGTCCCAGACGAAATAGTCCACGCCCAGGGATTCCTTCACCAGGATCATCCAGAACGGATCGGTCATCGAGAACAGGCTGCCGCCGAAATGGGTGCCGACGTAGTTGCGGTTCCAGGGGCGCATCCGCATCTCCACGCGCGCGCTGCGCCAGTCGGCGGCCAGGTGGGTGACGTGGATGCCGCTGAACAGGAAAGGCGGCCAGGCATTGAAGATGTGGCGAAGGGTGGAGGCTTTCATGTCGAAAGGGGAGCGGGTGGGTGGTTCAGACTACCATACGCATAAGTATGGATTGGTGGCTACCTGCCTCCTGCCTCCGGGCAGTTCCCGATTTAGCGGGGTCAGGGCTTGCCGAGCAGACGGTTTCCCAGCGCCTCGGCATCCTTCGGGGAACCGCTGACCTTCAGCGGCACCCCGAATACCTTTTCCAGCATCACCGCCTTCGCCTGCTCCAGGGCGCGCCTGACGGTGTCCGGTTCGATGGCGATCAGGCCCATGCAGACCCGCCCCAGCGCTCCGCGATTCTGCTTGAGCCAGAGCGTGCGTTGCTTCAGTTCCAATTGGGCCTGCTGCCTTTCCTCACCCTCGAGATCGTCCATGTCGCCATGATGATGCGGCGGGTAGAGGATCACGAACGGTTCGTTCCTGTCGATCAGCATCTCCATTTCGCGCTGCCACTGCGGCGCGACGCCGAACTGCCGCTCGCGTGCGGTGGCATGCACGAGTGGGAAGGCGGAAAACGTCATGGAGTTCGAAGCCGGCGCCAGTGTCTGTCGTGTTGGTGTCTGTCATGTGAATGTCCTTGAGCAGGAATGGCGGAAAGATCGAGTGGGAAGATTAGGGCGACGACATGGCCGGCGCGGCTTCGAACAGCCGGCTCGCGCCCTGTCGGGAAGCGGCGATCGCGGCCTCGGCCCATCGCCGCATGCGCGCCTCGTACCGGCCCAGCGCGGGAATCGTGGTGGCGTGGCCGACCGCGGCTTCGGCGAGTACTTCGGCCAGTGCGACGGCATCCCTGAGCGCAGTGTTCGCGCCCAGCCCGCCGGCCGGACTCATCGCGTGGAGCGCGTCGCCCAGCAGGGTCACCGGCCCCGCCGGCCAGCGCGCCGCGGGACGACCGGCACGCACGGGCAGCATGGCGATGGTGGCGGGATCGGTGTCGCATACGACCCGGCGCAGCGCGGGATGCCAGTCGGTGGTGACGGATCGCAGGAGTGCATGGATATCCGGCGTGGCCGTATCCAGCGGACCCGATGGTAGTCGGGTCGAACCGCTCGCGCGGTCCGATCAGCGCCCAGTAGAGGTAATCGCCGATTGGCGTCAGCAGGCATTCCGGCGCGATGCGCGCGGCGAGCAACGGCAGCGGCGCGCGGAAACGCATCTCGTCGAGGATCGCTGCGCAACCGTCGGCGAAGATCACGCGGGTGCCCGTCGAAGCTACGCCCGGCTCGTGCTCCTGCAAGGCGGTCCTGCCGTAGATGCACAGCGAGCCGGTGTCGTCGGGTTCGGCCTCCGGCGCCAGTTGGGCGCGCACGCGCGAGTTCACCCCGTCGGCGCCGACCAGGACGCTGGACAGGAGCGGCGTGCGGCGATGCCGGAACCCGACCGCGACCCGGCCGTCGTCCGCGACCGCGCAGGCATCGAAGGCGTAGTTGAAATGGATGCGTTCCTCGATGCCGGCCATGAGGATTTCGCGCAGGGTCTGGCGATTCACGGCAAGGTCGGTGCCAATCTCCTTGCCATCGCCGCCCGCCTGCCAGCTGGCGGGCACGGATCCAGGGAAAGGTTCCAGTTGCGGGGTGAGGCAACTGGCCGTCGAAGCGGCCATCGAGGCGGTCTCGCGGAACAGCCGGTAGTGCGTTGGCGGAAGGGCTTCGGACAGGGCGTGCTGGCCCGCCGCGTCGATGCGGATGCGATAGCCCTGATGGCGGCCGGCGGGCGTGGGGTCGCGCTCGTAGACGTCGAAGGCGACGCCGGCGCGTTTCAGCGCCTGCGCCAGGCACAGCCCGCCCAGTCCCGCGCCGATGATGGCGACGTGGAAGTTCTGCATGGGGGATTTCCTCTTGTCGGGTGGTTCCGGATGCGCCGGAACCGTTGGCCCCGGGGAATATGTCAGGTGCCGGTTCAGTCACGATAGCGGCATATGGCCTATAAATAATGAAATATGGCCAAAAGCATCCAGGCACCGGAAAACGTCCGCGGCGACTACAGCGAATGGCGCGAAGGCCCGTGGCTGATCGCCGTCCGCGGTGATGTGGCGCCCGACAACGAGTACCGGCTCGGCACCCGCGAATACGACTGGCACCACCATGTGCGCGGCCAGGTGTTCTGCGTCGAGACGGGGTTGATCCATGTGCAGACCTCGCATGGCTCCTGGCTGCTTCCGCCGCACCGGGCCGGCTGGATGCCGCCGGCGGTGCCGCACAGGATCAGCATCGCCGGTGCGCTGAGCGGCTGGAGCCTGTTCGTCGCGCCCGAAGCCTGCGACGGCCTGCCGCCCCATCCCTGCGTCATCGGCATCAGCGAAGTGATGCAGGCGCTTGCCCGCCGGGCCGTCGGCTGGAACAAGCGGGATCCGCTCAATCCGGAACAGGCGCGCATCGCCGCGGTGATCCGCGACGAGATCGCGCGGGCGCCGCACGAATCGCTGCATCTGCCGATGCCGACCGATCCGCGGCTGGCGCGGGTGGCGCGCGCGGTGCTGGCCGAACCGGGCAACGCGCGCACGCTGGAGGAATGGGCCGGGTTCGGCGCGATGTCGGCGAGGACGATGCGCCGGCTGATCCTCGCCGAGACCGGGCTGACCTTCGCCCAGTCGGCGCCAGCAGGCGCAGCTGACCCACGCGCTGGAAATGCTGGCGCGCGGCGTGGCGGTGGCCGAGGTAGCCGACTCGCTGGGCTACGCCTCGCCGAGCAACTTCATCGCCATGTTCCGCCGCGCGTTTGGTGATTCGCCCGCGCGCTATTTCTCGAACCGGCAATCGGGCTGATGCGGATGCGGCGTGCTTCGGCGCGCCTTGGCGCGCCGCCATGTCCGGAGTCGCTGAAAAAAAGAAAAAAAGACCTAAAACCTACGGTACCCGGGCAACTCGCAGAAGACGCTTGTCGAATCGCGCCTGTCTGTTCGACCGAGAGAGAGGTGGTCGGGGTGGGACCACTTTGCGGCCGGACGAACCGATCGGGTTATCCAACAAG
>OFCY01000039.1_pt1 | contig 28331 bp, 33 predicted proteins | sample 1520981 | NCBI WGS metagenome assembly OFCY01 (sample SAMEA2532533, study PRJEB24079) | metagenome
GGTCGTGCTGGGCACGCTGGTCGGCACCTTCGCCTTCGGCGAGAAGCTCAGCCGGATCAACTGGCTCGGCATCGCGCTGGCAATCGTGGCGGTGGGATTGATCGCGATCAGTCTGGCGCGTCACTGATCGTCTGCCCCGGAAAGGCCGGCGAACCCGAGGTCCGCCGGCTTCCGTAGTTGTTACTCGCCGTTGACCGGATTCGGACGCAGTCCGCCTTCGAACGGTTTCACCTGGTAGCCGTTGTCGAAGATGTTGGGGGCGAACGGATAGTCGGTGGAGATGATCTGCGCGCCACTGGCCAGGGCCGCATCGCGGCGGCCGATGTCGTTCTTGCGCGCCTCGCCGGTGTCGATGTCGGCGCGGCTGCGCACCAGATAGCCCTTGCGCACCAGTTCCGGAATGCGCGCCGCGTGGGTGATGGCGTTGTCGATCATCAGGAAGGCGGCGTGCGCCATGCCGGGCTCGCCCTGCACGAAGGCCAGCCGGCCTTCCAGGTTCGGATGCCCTTGCAGGTACGGCGCGAAGGCGGCCATGTTCAGGCCCGGCACGATCATCAGGAACACGAACTTGCCGCGCGCCTGCGACAGCGCCGGCCAGTTGCCGGCCAGCGCGCCGGCTTCCAGGGTGGCGTGGCTGCCGCGCACCTGATCCGGAACGATCAGCCGTTCGCGACCGATGATCTCGCCGAGGGCGGCTTCCATTTCGTCGAACGCGCGTGCGTCGAACGGCGCGACCTTGGTCGCGTCCGGCAGCGCCGCCGCCAGATTGGAGAACTTGGGTTCCAGCAGGATGAACACCGGCGTGTGGCCAGGATTGTCGTCGGACCACTCACGCAGTTGGCGCAAGCAGATCCGGAACGTCGGGCAGCTGCTGCGGAAATCCACGTCCGCCATGTGCAGCACCTTCAGGCCCGGCTCGCGCAGCGCGTCGGTATGCAGCGGCGCCAGATCCTTCTCGCCCCGGGCGCGCAGCAGCCGGTAGGACAGCGGTTCCAGGAAACGCCCGCCGTCGTGATCCACGTTGAGGTCCAGTTCCAGGCTGCGCAGGCCCGCGCGCAACTGGGTGTCCAGCGACGGGAAGCGATACTCCAGCGCGCCCTCCAGGTTGGCCGCCAGGGGGTTGGGATGCTCGTCCTCCATCTTGCGGCGCATCTCCTCGGGCATGCGCTGCATCATCGCGTTAGATGTTGCAGGCGCGGCGACATCACCTCGAACACGCGCGGATCGGCCGGCTGGCTGTAGCTGTTGTGGGTGCCGATCACCTGGATCTGGTTGAGGCGGGGCTCGGCCGCGCCGGCGGCGGCGGCCAGCGGCAGCAGCGCCGCCGCGAGGGAACGTTGCAGAAGCGTCTTCATCAGTTGTCTCCCCAGCCCTTGATCTGGATACGGATGCCGAACATGCGCGGGTTGGCGCGGATGGAGGTGGGTACGCCGAAGAACTTGCCGCCGTTGCCGACGTCGCGCACCCACTCCTCGTCGAGCAGGTTTTCGGCGTAGGCCTCGATCAGCAGGCTGCCGTCGCCGCGTTCGAAGCCGGCACGCAGATCCAGCAGGCCGAACGCCTTCTGCATTTCGCTGCTCAGGTTGTCGTTGTTGAGGTAGTACTCCGAACGCCACGCGTAGTTGGCGTTGCTGAAGAAATCCCAGTTGCCGAAGGCCGGCGCGCGCCATTCCGCCGACAGCGACGCGGTGTGCCTGGGCGCCATCCGGAACACGTTGCCGGAGCGATCCACCATCTGCCCGTTGACCACTTCGCGGAACTCGTCGTACTGGCTGTGCAGGTAGGCGTAGGCCGCCGACAGGGTGAGCCGGTCGGTGGCGCGCCAGCGGCCGAACAGCTCGGCGCCGTAGGCCGATGCCTGGCCGGCGTTGACCACGCCCACGGTCAGGTCGGTGGCGCGGGTCTGGAAGTCGGTGTAGTCGTAGGTGAACGCGGCGGCCTCGAAGTAGAAGCGATCGCCCACCGTGCCCTTGGCGCCGATCTCGTAGTTGAGGATCTCCTCGGTCTTCAGGTCGCCGTAGACCGGTCGCGCCTGTCCATTGACCGGCGCGGCGAAGGAAATACTGCGGATAGCCGGCGCGCAGGCCGCGCGAGGCGCCCGCGTACAGGTTGATGCTGTCGCTGGCGCGCCAGGTCAGCGCCACGCGCGGCTGCACCAGATCGTAGTCGGCGCGGTGGGAGAACGCCTGGCCCAGCGAGTTGCCCAGGCCGTTGGGCATCGCGATCGGCGCGACGCCGTCCACGGTCGAGACCCGCGCCCAGTTGCGCACGGTATCGCTGTCGTGGGTGAAGCGCACGCCGGCGTCGAGGGTGAAGCGGTCCGACAGATCGTAGGAACCGTTGAAGTAGGCCGACCAGCTATCGCGCTCGTTGCGGGTGGAGGTGAGCGTGGACACGCCGGTGGTCACCGGCCGCCCCATGAACCGCGTGACCGGCGTGGTGCCGCGCGGGAAGCCGGCGAGCAGGTACTGCTCGTTGATGACGTATTCGAACAGGTTGTGGGTGCGGTCGTTGTAGTAGCTCACCCCGAACGCGCTGCGGAAGCGGCCGCCGTCATCGTAGGCCAGGCGGAACTCCTGGCTGAGGATACGCTGGTCGTCGGCGAGGTTGCGGCCGATCAGGAACGGATAGGTGGTGCCGTCCACGTCCCACGATTCCTGGAAACCGACGTCGCGCCAGGCGCTGATCGAGCGCAGGATCCAGCCCGGCGCGAAATCCCATTCGGCCAGCAGGGTGGCGCCGGTCTGGTCGCGTTCCTGCGGCGGGCCGTAGCGGTTCTGGGCAGCGTCGGAGAAAGGACTGGTGTCGCCGCCGGGCGAGGCGATGTTGATCGCCTTGGTCATCGCCGCGGTGTCCTTGTCGGCCTGGTGGTCCAGGATCAGGTCCAGCGAGAAGTCTTCGGCCGGCTGCCAGCGCAGCGAGGCGCGCGCGGCCAGCATGTCGTCGTCGTTGAGTTGCCGCCGCCGCCCAGGTTGTTCGCATAGCCGTCGCGATCGCGCTTGCGCGCCACCACCCGCAGGGCCAGTTCGTCCTGGACGATCGGCAGGTTGATCATGCCGGTGGCGCTGCGCAGGTTGTCGTTGCCCAGGATGCCTTCAGCCGACCATTGCAGTTCGGCCGGATCCGCCTTGCGGGTGTATACCGCGACCGCGCCGATCTGCGCGCCGCGGCCGTACAGGGTGCCCTGCGGTCCCTTGGCGACCTCGACGCGTTCGATGTCGAACAGTTCCTTCAGCATGCCGCGCGAGCGGCTGGTGTCCACGTCGTTGAGGAAGAACGAGATGCTCGGTTCGGACACCGCGCCGGCGTTGCCGGCCTCGATGCCGCGCATGACGAAGCTGGCGGCGCTGTCGGTCTGCTGCTGCACGAAGAAGCCGGGCGTGCGGGTGGACAGGCGTTCGAAGTCGGTGAAGTTCTGCTGCTCGATGGTTTCGCCGCTGAAGGCCGCGATGGAGATCGGCACGTCCTTGAGTTTCTGCGCGCGCTTCTGCGCGGTGACCACGATGTTGTCCAGTTGCACCGCGTCGGGCGTGGCGGCGCGGGATTCCGCGGCGGACTCCGCCGTGGATTCGGCCGCGGCGGCCGGCGCTTCCTGCGCATACAGGGGGAACATGGCCGACGCGACGGCCAGGGCCACAACTTGCGCGGCAGGCCGCGCCGCGCCGTGCACCGGAGGGTGCATGCGGGGGATGGAGACATGGGTGGGGAGGTCCGTGGGGGAGGAACGGCGCGCACTCTAGGGGCCGCTTGTTACAGGTGAATGAACGTTCATTCCCTAGCGCATTCCGCTAGACTCGGCGGCATCTCCCGTCTACCGCACCGCGATGCCCACTCCCCGAACCCGGCCGATCCCGCCCCCCGCAGCGAGCGCGGCGAATCCCAGCGCGCGCGCATCCTGGACGCGTCCCGCAGCCACTTCATCCGGCAGGGATTCCATGCCGCCAGCATGGGCGACATCGCGGCCGAGGCCGGGATCAGCGCCGGCCTCATCTACCGCTACTTCCAGAGCAAGCGCGAGATCATCCAAGCGATCATCCGCCAGCATCTGGTGGAAAGCCGGCTGGGCCTGGGCAGCCTGCCCGCCGACAGCACGCTGGTGGACGAGCTGGTCGAGGCGTTCCGGGTCTGGGGTCACGGCGATCTCAGCTCGTGGAGTCCGGTGCTGTTCGCCGAGATCACCGCCGAAAGCGCGCGCGACGCGGAAACCGCTGCGATCCTGCGCGAGTCGGAGCAGGGAGCGCGGGCGGAATTCATCGGCTGGCTGGAGAAGCGCGATCGCGCGCTGGGCCAGGCCGACACCGCGGAAGGCCGCGCAACCCGCGCGCTGACCATGCAGTTGCTGGTGGAAGGCCTGATCATCCGCGCCGCGCGCGAACCGCAGTTCCCGGAAACGATCATCCGCGATGCTCTGCGGCGGATGCTGCCCCTGGTGCTGACACCTTGACCCCGGAACCGTTCACCGACAACGTCCATATCGAGGCCTCCGTGGCCACCGTATGGGCGGTGCTGACCGACACCCGGCACATGCCCGCCTGGATGGGCGAGCCGGAGATGCGGATCACGGTGGAAACCGACTGGCGGGTGGGTGAGCCGATCCTGATCCGCGGTTTCCACCACGTACCGTTCGAGAATCGCGGGTTCGTGCAGGCGTGCGAGCCGCATCGCCTGCTCGGCTATCGCTACTTCAGCTCGCTGTCGCGGCTGGCGGACGAACCGGACAGCTATACGCACCTGCGCTTCGCGCTGGCGGAAACGGCGGACGGCACCTGCCTGACGCTGGATGCGCACGGGTTTCCCACGCCGGCGATCTTCCATCACACCGCGTTCTACTGGGCCGGCACCCTGCGCGTACTCAAGGAATATGCCGAGCGGTTGGCACGCGGATAGGCAGATGGGTAACGACGTTAGTCGCGGCGATAATACGCCGGGTTACGTTTCGTCCGACCAGGAACGGTACCCGCCCGTCGATGCATCCGCCTTCCTTCCTTCGTCGGAATGCTTCCGTCCAGACGATCAGATCCCCGCCATGCCTCGGCGACAGGCGTTCGCCGCAATCGCCGACGAACGCGCACAGGCCGCCTTGCCATTCCTGGATCAGGCAGACGCGTTGGGGTCGCGCATGGCCGCCGCGCTATCACGGCACCTGGCCGGCGAAGGCCCGGATAGCGCCTACGAGGCTCACGCCGCGTTCCAGGCCTTCATCCGCGGCGGCGACAACGTGCCGCTGTACGCCGCGGTCAGCCAGGCGATGGCCGAACGCCATGCGCGGCCGGCGGTGCATCGCCTGCTCGATATCGGCGCCGGCGACGGCATGGCGCTGTTGCCGGCATTGCATGCCGGCCCCCACCTGCCCGACCGCATCGACGTGATCGAACCCCAGCCCGGCCTGCGCGATGCGCTGGCGGCGCAGTTCGCCGAGCAGTTTTCCGACGCTCACGCGCAGGGCCGGTTGCATCTGCACGGCGTCACCTTGCAGGTCTTCGTGCAGGGACTGTCGCACGGTGACCATTGGGATCTTGCGCAGTCCAGCTTCGCCCTGCAATCGCTGCCGCCGCCCGAACGGGTGGACGCGTTGCGTGCGTTGCGCCCGCACGTGGACACGCTGGTGGTGGTGGAATTCGACGTGCCCGCGCTGGCGCACGGCACGCCCGCCTACTTCCATTCGGTCGCCGGCCGCTACGAACGTTGCCTGGCGCAATACGGCGAGGATGCGGCGCTGATCGCGCGCGGCTTCCTCGCGCCGATGCTGGCCGGCCAGCTGCGTCGCGGCGTCGCGCCCTCGAACTGGGAACAACCGGTTGCGGACTGGCAGCACGAATTCGAACAGGCCGGCTATCGCCTGCGCGAGGCACGCCCGCTATACGACTACAGCTGGTCGCCAGCGTGGTGGATGGAAGCATCCGCGCATTGAGCAAAGTATCCGGCACTTCCCTGTGGGAGCGACGTAAGTCGCGAAATCCGGATTGGCGGGTGTCCGAGGAAAAGCTCGCGACTCACGTCGCTCCTACAACAGCTTGGGGAACTGCCATCATCGGGTCATCGCGGTGATGTTGGATCATGGTGGCCTATCCGATATCCGTGCGCCGTGCCGTCCTGAAGGAACATCCTTGAGCCATCCACATCCGCCGATTCCCACGCGCCGCCATCGGGTGCGGTCGCGATCTTCCTGGTGTTCCTGCGGCTGGGGTTGACCTCGTTCGGTGGGCCGCTGGCGCATCTGGGTTACTTCCGTACCGAATTCGTGCAGCGGCGGCGCTGGCTGGACGAGGACGCCTTCGCCGGGCTGGTCGGCCTGTGCCAGTTCCTGCCGGGTCCGGCGAGCAGCCAGCTCGGCTTCGCGCTGGGTTGGCTGCGCGGCGGCTGGCGCGGGGCGCTGGCGGCGTTCCTCGGCTTCACCCTGCCCTCGGCGCTGCTGATGTACTGGCTGGCGCTGCATGCGCCGCGCGCGTCCGCCACGCCGCTCGGGCTGGTGCTGGTGCATGGTCTCAAGCTGGTGGCGGTGGTGGTGGTCGCGCACGGCCTGTGGGGCATGGCGCGCACGCTCACGCCGGATCCGCGCCGCGTCGCCCTGGCGATGGCGGTCGCCGCACTGGTGCTGCTGGCCCGCGATCCGATCTGGCAACTGGCGGGCATCGGCCTCGGCGCGATCGTCGGCGCGTGGTGCTGCCCGCCGGCACCGGCGGGCAGCGGTCCGGTTCCGCGCGCGCCGCGCTGGCTCGCTTCGGTCGCGCTGGTCCTGTTCGCGGCAGGACTGCTGTGGACGTTCTGGCCGCGCGACGCGGCACCGACACTGGATGCGCTGGCCGCGCCAGCTACCAGTCCGGCGCGCTGGTGTTCGGCGGAGGCCACGTGGTGCTGCCGCTGCTGGAAGCCAAACTGGTCGCGCCGTAACTGTTTAAGTGCGGACCAGTTCCTGGCCGGCTATGGCGCCGCGCAGGCGATGCCCGGACCGATGTTCTCGCTGGCGGCTTTTCTCGGCGCCAGCGTGGACGCCGGGGTTGTAGGTAGCCTGGCCGCCACGGTGGCGGCTGCTGTGTCATTTTCCTGCCGGGTTTCCTGCTGCTGATCGCGCTGCTGCCGGGCTGGACGCGGATGGCCTCGCATCCGCGACTGGCGCGGACGGTGGCCGGCATCAACGCGGCGGTCGTGGGCCTGCTGGCGGCGGCGCTGTACGACCCGCTATGGAAGAACGCGGTGGGCACGCCGGTCGATGTGGGCATCGTCGCGCTGGGCCTGCTGATCGCCGCGCGGGTGCGCCGGTCCGCGCTGTGGGTGCTGGCGATGTGCCTGGGCGCGGCATGGCTGGCGGCGGGTCTGCCGCTTCCCTAGCGGACGACGCTCAGCGGCCCTGTGCCAGCGGCAGGCGCAGTTCCGCCACGGTGCCGGCCTCGGGCGCGCGCGACACCATTTCCAGGCTGCCCTGCTGCGCTTCCAGGATCTGTCGCGACAGCACCAGGCCGATGCCGGAACCGCCGCTCTTGGTGGTGAAGAACGGCACGAACAGACTGTCGCTGGACGGCACGCCCCTCGCCGCGATCCCTGACCTGCACGCGCGCCTGTCCGTTCTCGGCCCACGCGTACAACTCGACCGGCACGCTGCCGCCGGCTTCGACCGCGTTGCGCAGCAGGTTGATCAGTACCTGTTCCAGCTGATCGGCGTCGGCGACGACCCGCAGTTCCGGCGCGACCTCGATCCGGATGCGTTCGTCGACGAGCCTGCGCACGCGCTCGCACAGCGGCGCCAGCGGCACGCTGGCCGGTTGCGGTTCGGGCAGTTTGGCGAGCCGCGCATAGCCGCCGAGAAAACGTTGCAGCGCCTGGCTGCGCTGTTCGATCAGGCGCAGTCCCCCTTGCAGATCCGCATGCGCTTCCGGGTCGAGCGGCGTGGCCGGCGATGGCAGCAAGCGACCGAGGGTGTCGGCCATCGAGGCGATCGGCGCCAGCGAATTGTTGATCTCGTGGCTGAGCACGCGCAGCAGGCGGCGGAACGCCTGCGCTTCCTCGTCGCGCAATGCGCGTTCCATCGGTTGCAGCACCAGCAGGCGGCCGGCCTGGCTGCGGCTGCGCAGTGAGGCTTACCCAATCTGCCAGCGCCCCTGCTGGGTGGGGAAGGCATGCGGGTGGATGCGGCCATTCGGAATATCGAACAGCGGCGCCAGTCCCAACGCCTCCGCGCGCTGTCCCAGCAGTTCGGCGGCCGGCCGGCCCAGCAGGCGTTCGCCGGCAGGATTGATCAGGCGCAGGCGGTCATCCTGCTCGAACGCGAACACCGCGCCGTCCAGCGCGGCCAGGGTCTTGCTCAGCAGTTGCAGGCTCTCGTGCGAATCGCGCTGTTCGTCCTGCAACCGCTGCGCCAGCGCGTTGAAACGGCCCATCAGCCGGATCTGTCCGTCGCCGCCGGAAACCGCGCCGCGCACGCTGTAGTCGCCTTCGCGCAGCGATTCCAGCAGGCCGTCGAGGGTGCGCAGGCGACGCCCGTCCGCGTATCGCTGCAACCGCCAGATGATCGCGGTCAGCGCCAGCACGCAGATCAGCAGCAGGGCCGCCTCGCGCGGCGCAGGCGTGCCCAGCGCGAGCACGGCCGCCAACGCCAGCATCGACGGCGCGACCAGCCACGCCGCGCGTCCGCGCTCAGGCGTTTTCATCGCCACGCAGGCCGTGTTTCTCCAGCCGCCGGTACAGGCTCTGGCGGGTGATGCCGAGTTGATCGGCGGCGCGTTGCAGGTTGCCGCCCTGATCGGCCAGCGCGCGCCGCAGCAGCAGTGCTTCGGCTTCTTCCAGGGTCATGCGTTCGGACAGTCGCGGTTCCGCCGTGCCGGGCAGACGCAGCGCGGCGGCATCCAGCACGCCTTCGTCGGCCAGTAGCGCCGCGCGTTCCATCACGTGCGACAGTTCGCGCACGTTGCCCGGCCACGGGTAGGTGAGCAGCGCGCGTTCGGCGTCGCGGCCGATGCGCGGCACGGGGCGGCGATAGCGGATGCAGGCGGCGGCCAGGTAATGGCGCGCCAGCGGCAGGATGTCCTCGCCGCGTTCGCGCAGCGCCGGCACCCGTACCTGGAAAGTGTTGATCCGGTACAGCAGATCCTGGCGGAAGCGGCCGGCGGCCACTTCGCTTTCCAGATCCGCGTTGGTGGCGGCGATCACGCGCACGTCCACGCGCCGCGTCTGCGAGGAACCCAGGCGTTCGAATTCCCCTTCCTCGATCGCGCGCAGCAGCTTGGGCTGCTGGTCCAGCGGCAGGTTGCCGATCTCGTCCAGGAACAGGGTGCCGCCGTCGGCCAGTTCGAACCGGCCGGCGCGATCCTGGCGCGCATCGGTGTACGCGCCGCGCACATGGCCGAACAGTTCGGCCTCGAACAGGGTCGGCGCGATGCCGCCGATGTTGACCTTGACGAACGCCTGCGCCGCGCGCCGCGAACCGCGATGCACGAAACCCGCCAGCAGGCTCTTGCCGGTGCCGTTCTCGCCCAGCAGCAGCAGGTTGGCGTCGCTCTCGGCGATTCGGGCCAGGTCCTCCAGCAGGCGCCGCATCACCGGCGATTCGGCGATGAAGTCGTCACCGGCTTCCTGCAACAGCAGCGCCTGCGCCTGTCCCAGCCGCTGCTCGCTGCGACGGCTGCGGTCCAGCGCGATGCGGCTTTCCAGCACGTTCAGCACGCGCGCGTTCTGCCACGGTTTCTCGATGAAATCGACCGCGCCGCGCTGCATCGCCGTCACCGCCAGTTCGATGCTGCCCCAGGCGGTCATCGCCACCACCGGCAAGCCGGGGCACTGCGCGGCGATCTGCTCCACCAGCGCCAGTCCCTCCTCGCCGGAGGTGGTGTCGCGGCGGTAGTTCATGTCCACCAGCACGGCGGCGAATTCGTCGCCGCGCAGGCAGCCCAGCGCGATCTCCGGCGACTCCGCGCCGACCATGCCGTAGCCGGCGCTCTTGAGCAGCATGCGCAGCGCTTCGCGCACGTCGGGCTGGTCGTCGACGACCAGGATGCGGGCGCCGGGAGACGGTCGGGAAGTCGGCTGGGTGCTCATCGCCGCCAGTCTAGCGTCCGCGCCGCCAGCCGCGCGTCACTCATTGCGCAGCGCCTGCATCGGCGGCACCCGCGCCGCGCGCAGGGCCGGCGACAGCGCCGCCAGCAGGCCCGCCAGCGCCAGCGCGATCACCACCGCGCCGATGGCCCAGGGGTCGGCGACCCGTACCTCGAACAGATAGCGCTGCAGGAACCGCAACATCGCCATCGCGATGCCCAGTCCCGCCAGCAGCCCGATGGCGATCTGCAGACCGGCCTCGCGCAGCACCTGCCGCAGCAGCCGGCGCGGGTCCGCACCGAGCGCGGCGCGCACGCCGAATTCGTGGCGGCGCGCAGCCACCGCGGTGGCCATCACCGCGTACAGGCCCACCGCCGCCAGCAGCAGCGCCAGCCCCGCGAACAAGCCCACCAGCAGGAGGTTGAGCTTCTGGTCGCGGGTGGTGGAAGCGACCACCGCATCCATCGTGTCCAGATCGGAGATCGGCTGCTGCGGCGCGACTTCGGCGATCGCCTCGCGCAAGGCACGTTCGGCGCTTCCGCCGGTGTTGCCGGCGCGCGACTGCAACGCATAGGTCAGGCCGCCGAAGCCGCGGATGATCCGCCAGGCGCCCGGGGACAGCTGTGACAGCGGGGTGTAGACGATCGGAGGTGCCGGCTCGGCCGGACCGAACTGGCGCACGTCGCCCACGACGCCGACCACGCGCATCGGTACGCGCCGATCGTCACCGTCGTCCTCGATGGTGACGATCTTGCCCAGCGGCGCGTCGCCCAGGTACTGGCGGGCGAACGAGGCGCTGACCACGCAGATACGTTCGGCGCCGGCGCTGTCCTGCTCGCCGATGCCGCGACCGGCCAGAATCGGCATGCCGAACACATCGAAGAATTCCGGCGTCATGAAGCGGTACTGCGCCGTTATCGAACGCCCGTCCGGCAACAGATAGCTCCAATTCAACTGGGTCGCCGTGGGCGGATTGCTGCCGGCGCCGACGTGGGCGATGCCGGGCAGCCGCCGCAGCCGTTCGACGATGCGATCGGTCTGTCCGGCCATCGAGCCGACGTCGGCGTGGCGTTCGCGGATCGGCGCCAGGCTGAAGAGGGTGACGGCGCGGCTCTCGAAGCCCATCGGCACTTCCGACAGTCGCTGCAACGTGCGGGTGAACAGCGCGGCGCCATCAGCAGCACCACCGCCACCACCACCTGCGCGATGACCAGGCCGCGGCCGAGCCGGCCGGCGCCACGGCTCCAGCCCGCGCGTCCGCCACCGACCAGTTCGCGGGTGAGTTGCAGCCCGCGCACGCGCAGCAGTCCCAGCACGGACGCCAGCAACGCGGTGGCTGCACCGGCCAGCAATGCGAAACCCACGCTGGTGCCGGTCAACGCGGCCGCTTCACCGCGGATCCATTCCGCGGGCACCCAGCCGGCCATCAGGCGCAGGCCCAGCCAGGCCAGCGCGATGCCGACCAGCGCACCGCCAAGACCAATCAACAGGCCCTCGGCCAGCGCCGGCAGGCCCAGCCGCGCCAGTGGCGCGCCGAGCGCGACGCGCACCGCGCTGTCATGGCTGCGGCCCAGCGCGCGCAGCAGCATCAGGCTGGGAGGTTGATCGCGGCGATCAGCAGCACGCACGCGCCCGCGCCGAAGAACAGCCACAGGGTATTACCGGTGCGCGAGGCGAACACGCTGCCCTTCAGCGGCAACGCGTTGGGCGGGAATTCGAGCAGGTGGCGCCGCCATTCCTCGGTCATGCGCGGGTTCTGGCGAAGGAGCGCGCCGAGCACCGCGCCGGTTTCCGCCGAGGCTTCGGCCACGCTGACGCCGGGCTTGATCCGGGCGATGATCTGTTCGTTGGTGGACAGATTGGTGCTGGCCAGGTCCGGCTGCATCGACAGCAGGATGTCGAACTGCACCGGCCAGCGGAACGCGGCCGGCAGCACGCCGACCACCTGTGCGGCGCGCCCTTCCACCTGCAGGGTCTGGCCGATCGCGGCGGGATCGGCGCCGTAGTACTGCGTCCAGAAGGCATGACTGAGGATGACCGCCTGCGGACCGTTGACCCGATCCTCCTCGGCGTTGAAGTTGCGGCCCAGCGCCATCGGCAGGCCCAGGGTTTCCAGGAAGCCGCGATCCACGAGCAGGGAGCCGACCACCCGCCCCTCGTCGCCGCGCGCGATGTTGGTGTTGATCGCCCAGCTCCGCAGCATGCCGGTCGAGGCGAAGCTGCGCATGCGCCGCACCGGCGCGTAGTAACCGGGCGCGGCCGAGTTGCGCTGGGCGTCGAAATACTGGCCGAGGGTGACCAGCCGATCCGGCTGCGGAAACGGCAATGGCTTCAGCAGCGCCTGGTCCAGCAGCGAGAACACCGCGGTGGTGGTCGCCACGCCCAGCGCCAGGGTCAGCACCGCCAGCAGCAGGTAGCCGGGACGGCGCAGCAGGCCGCGCCAGGACTGGCGCGCCTCGTTCCACAGGATGGCGATGCTCACGACACCGCCTCCAGGCCCGGCAGCACCATGTCGCGCTCGTGACGCAGGCGCTCGAAGGTGTCCTCGTCGACGATGCGGCCGTCGAGCATGTGCACGATGCGCGTCGCGCGTCGCGCGAACGCGGGATCGTGGGTCACCATGCACAGGGTGGTGCCGTTCTCGTGCAGTTGTTCCAGCAACTGCATCACCGCCTCGCCGTTGCGGCTGTCGAGGTTGCCGGTGGGTTCGTCGGCCAGCAGGATCGACGGGTTCCCCACCAGCGCGCGCGCCACCGCCACGCGCTGCTGCTGGCCGCCGGACAGCTGCCCCGGATAGTGGCGGGTGCGGTGGTTCATGCCGACCAGTTCCAGCACTTCGCGCACGCGCCGGCTGATGTCGGCGCGGCCGAAGCCGTCGCGATAGGTCAGCGGCAGGGCGACGTTCTCTTCCACGGTCAGATCCGCGATAAGGTTGAACGCCTGGAAGATGAAGCCGATCTCGCCGTTGCGGATGCGCGCGCGGCCGCGCGCGTCCAGTTCGGCGACGTTGCGGCCGTTGAGCCAGTACTCGCCGCCGCTGGGCGCGTCCAGCAGGCCCAGGATCGACAGCAGCGTGGACTTGCCGCAACCGGAGGGACCGGTGATGGCGACGAAGTCGCCCTGGGCGACGTCCAGCGCGATGTCGGACAGCGCATGGGTCTCCACTTCGTCGGTATGGAAGACCTTGCCCAGGTGCCGCAGGCGCAGCAGCGACGCGGGGGAGGCGGAAGAAGGATGGGTGGCGGGATTCATCAGGGCTCCTGGGAAAGATCAGCGTAAACGCAGTCGCGGGTACTGCGCCCACTGGCTGGTGTCGGAAAGCACGGCGCGGTCGCCGGGGCGAAGACCGGTGCGGATTTCGATGCGATCGCTGGAGGCGGCGCCGAAGCGCACCGCGGTCTGGCGGGCCTCGCCATCGCCGTCCAGCACGAACAGGGTTCCAGGACTGCCGGGGACGGCCAGCGCCGGGCGCGGGATGCTGATCACGTCGCGCAGCACGCCCAGGCGGATGCGCCCGTCGACCGACAGATCCGGGCGTGCGCCGGGCGGCAGCCTGCGTCCCAGATCCACGTCGATGGTCACGCTGCCGTTGCGCACCGCCGGATCGATGCGGGTGAGCCGGCCTTCCACCACGCCGTTGCGGGTGTCCACGCTCACCGCCAGATCCAGCGACAGATCCTTGGCCAGCACTTCCGGCACCTGCAGCCGCGCGATCAGATCATCCGGACGCGCCACCCGGGCGAGCTTGGCGCCGACGGTGACCTGCTGGCCCGGCTCGACGTCGATCTGCTGGAGGATGCCGTCGCTGCCGGCGCGCACGTCCAGCGCCGCGACCTGCTGGCGCGCGATCGCCAGGGTGCTGGCGGCTTCGTCGCGCCGCGCCTGCGCCGCGCGCAGTTGCGCGGCCATGTTCTGGCGGAACGCGGACACGCGCCGGGTTTCGATTTCCGCGCGCCCCTGTTGGGTGGTCTCGGTGATCTGCGCCTGGCGCAGGTCGATCTTCGACATCACCCCGGCGGCGTGCGCGCGCTCGTAGGCCTGCGCCTTGACCTCGGCGATGCGCCATTCGGATTCGGCCTGCGCCTGCTGCGCCTGCTGGTCGAGCAACTGCGAAGCCAGCGACGTGCGCACCGAGGCGACTTCGGCCTCGGCGCCCGCCAGCGCCGCTTCGGCCTTTTCCAGATTAGCGGTCAGCTCCGGATTGACCATCCGCAGGATCACCGTATCGGCGCCCACCCGGCTGCCGGGCTGCACACGCACCTGCTCCAGGGTGGCGACCGCGCCGGCGGTGATCCAGCGGATGTCGCGCGGCACCAGCGTGCCGGTGGCGCGGATCTCGCGGACCATGTCGCCGCGCTCGGCATCGCCGATCCACAGGCTGCCGCGTTCGACCTTGGGCGCAGCCTGGCCGACGCCGAGCACGGCGACGGCGGCGACCGCGAGCAGGAACAGGATCGGGCCACCGACGAGCAACAGGCGGCGGCGGGAAGCGGAGCGGGTCTGGGGGCGGGCGATATCCATGCCCTTTGTAAGAGCATGCGGCGTGCCAACCGGATGATGAATCCAAATTACTGATTCATAAGAGGATTAATTCAACCTCGATGCGGGGAAATGTCCGTTTTCGGACGATCGGCGTCCGCTGCCGGGCACGCTATTCGCCGTTCGTCGGCGAAGTGCCTCTCGGGATTTACATACTGTGTGGCACAAAGTACTGTCCACCAAACGCTACGGGGTGAGACATGGTGGAAGGGCGCGACAACCCGGGATCCAAGCTGGAACTGGAGCTGCGGCGCGGCGTGCTGGTGCTGGCGGTGCTGTCGCAGCTGCGCGGGTTCCAGTACGGCTATTCGCTGCGGCAGGCGCTGGCCCTGCGCGGCATGCCGATCGAGGAAGGCACGCTGTATCCGCTGCTGCGGCGTCTGGAAGGCCAGGGGGTGCTGGCCTCGGAGTGGCGGATCGAGGACGGACCGCCGCGCCGCTACTACCGCTTGAACGACGCGGGCGAGGCGATGCTCGCCGAATTGACGGCCTACTGGGATTCGCTGGTCGGGACCATGGGCGGACTGCTGCAAGGGGACGGGAAATGAACGTGAACGACGTGATCGACGCCTACGTGATCGATGTGATGCGCCGCCTGCCCGCGCGCGAACGCAACGAAATCGGGCTGGAACTGCGCGGCCTGCTCGCCGAGATGCTGGCCGAACGCGCCGATGGCGAAGGCCGCGCCGCCGACGATGCGATGGTGCTGGCGATGCTGCGCGACTTCGGCACGCCGGCCGAGGTGGCCGCGCGCTACCGTCCGCCGGGCCTGGTCGCCATTCCTCCGCAGGAAACCGGCAAGTTCGCGCTGATCGCGATCGTCGGTGTCGTCGTCCAGTGGGCGATCAGCCTGCCGCACGTGTTCGACGGCCGCCTGCCGCTGGCCGGCTGGTGGCTGGGCCCGGGGCTGGGCGCGTTCTGGTGGCCCGGTTTCATGATCATGTTCACCCTGCTGGCGGCGTGGCTGCGGCACCGCGGCTGGTTCAAGCCGCGCTGGCGGCCGCGGGAGGTTGATCCCGAACGCGTCAATCGTGGCGCGCTTGCCTTCGGCCTGGCGTGGTTCGTGATCGGCGTGGCGGTGGTGGTGTCGCTGCCCTGGCTGGTGCCGCACCTGCCCGGCGCGTTGCCGCGGGTGCTGGCGCTGGATCCGGATTTCCTGCGCATGCGCGCCTGGCCGGCGCTGCCATTGTGGGCGGCCAGCTTCGCGATCCTGGCCTGCGTGCTGATGCAGGGTCGCTGGTCGCCGCTCATGCGCAAGCTGGAGATCGCCTCCAGCGCCGCGTTCCTCGCGCTGCTGGTCTGGTGGATCGCCGCCGGACGCATGTTCCAGGCCACGCCGACCGATCAGGGCGCGCGCGGCGTCCTGGCGTTGATCGTCGTCATCATGGTGGTGGACCTGATGGTCCGCCTGCATCGACGCCGCACCCGCATCCGCCTGCCGGATCTTTCCGGCTGAGTCTTTCCGGCTGACCTCACCGGCCGGCGCCGCCGGCCCGTCCCCTTCCTTCGCAAGGAGTCCCGCCATGCTTCGCGCGTGTCTGCTTTCGCTCGCCCTGATTCCGGCCCATCTGGGCCTGGCCAACCTCGCTTTCGCGGATGAATCCGCACCGCCTCCGCCTGCGTTCGTGCCGCCGCCAGCGCCCGGCGAACTCGTCGACATCGGCGGTCGCCGCCTGCATCTGGACTGCAAGGGCGACGCCGCCGGTCCGGTGATCCTGTTCGAGGCCGGCTTGTCGCAGTACACCGCGCGTTCGGGCTTCGCCAAGGTGCAGGACGCGATCGCGCCGTTCGCCCGCGCCTGCACCTACGATCGCGCGGGACTGGGCTGGAGCGATCCGGTGTCCGGAGTCCGCACGCAGCAGGACATGGTGGCGGATCTGCACGCGCTGATCGCCGCGAAGCAACTGCGGACGCCGCTGGTGATCGTCGGTCATTCCGTCGGCGGGCTGCTGGCGCGGCTGTACGCGCGCGAATACCCGGACCAGGTCGCCGGCCTGGTGCTGGTGGACGCCAGTCCCGAGCCGTATCTGTTCACCCCGACCGCGGCACGGTTCCGCGCGGGGCTGGAGGCGGAGATCGGCGCGGGTCTGAAGAAGGCGCAGGGCGACGGTCCGGTGGTGCCGCTGCCGGCCGATGTCGAGCCCGACATCGTGGTGGCCTTCCTGCCGCGCGTGCTGGCGACGGTGAAGCAGGAATACGAAGCCCTCGATCGCGTGCCCGCCGCCATGCAGCAGGCGCGGGGCTACGGCACCCTCGGCGATCTGCCGCTGGCGGTGGTCCGGCGCGGCAAGACCGAAACGCCGCCGAATGCGGAGGACATTCAATGGCGCGAATGGCAGGAAGGGCTGGCGACCTTGTCCACGCGCGGCTTCGTGGTGGTCGCGGAAAACACCGGCCACGTCATTCCGTACGAGAATCCGGCGGTGGTCGTCGATGCGGTGCGCCAATTCCTCGAACAAACTCCGGACCCGACACGCAAGCGCTGATCGATACTGATCGATGACGGCGCGGCGCACCACGCGAGGATCAGCGTGGTACGTGCGCTCCGAACGCCGTGCGCGGTCGCGGGTGCAGGTGTTCGCTGCGCAGCGCGCCGGGCGACTGGCCGATGATGCGCTTGAACGCGCGGCTGAAGGAGGCTTCGGAGTCGTAGCCCAGGCGATTGGCCGCCACCGCCACCCGCATGCCTTCCTGCGCGATCCAGCGCCGCGCCTGGAACATCTTGATCCGCGCGACATAGCGCGCTGGTGTCTCGCCAAGCGTGCGGGTGAACGCCTCGGCGAAGCGGGATCGCGACGCGCCCATCAGACCGGCCAGCTCCGGCACCGTCCAGTCCCGTTCGGGTTCGGCGTGGATGGCGGCGACCACCTTGCCGATCGACGGACAGTGCACGGCGGCGATCCAGCCGGAGGAATCGCTGCATCCGCATTCCACCCACGCGCGGATGATGCTGGCGGCCAGCACGTCGGCGAGCCGCGCCAGGATGCCGCACGCGCCGATGCGATCCAGCGCGACTTCGCGCTCCATCGCCTCCAGCATCGCCGGCACGGTGGGATCGCGCTGCGCCAGTTCGCCGGCGCGCATCATGTCCGGCATCATCGCCAGCAGCGGATGCAACGGATCCAGGTTGAAGCGCAGACTGCCGCAGAACATCACGGTGCTGGCCTCCGGATCGGCGTCACCGTCGTGTTCGGTCTTGACCAGGTAGATGTTCTCCGACACCGGCACCCGCGCCAGCGCGTCGATGTCCCTCGTCGGCACGTCCGGCTCACTGGCCAGCACGTGGAAACCGCCACGCGGCAGCAGCACTGCATCGCCGGCGTTCAGGCGCACCCAGTCCGCGTCCGGCAGCTTCAGCCAGCAGCCGCCCCGGGCGACGAAATGGAAGCGCGCCTCGCGGCTGGCCGGAAAGGCGATCGCCCACGGCGCCTGCATCACGCAGCGGCCGTATTCGACGCCGTCCAGGCGCAGGTCGAGCAGGACCCGGGTGAGCATGTCGCGTCCGCCAGCCGGCGCCTCGGCCTTGCCGCGTGGGGCGGCAGGGTTCGGAATCCTGGACGAATGAGCAAGCATATCGGCCTTTCCGGCATGGAAACGCCAGCATCATACGCCTAATCTGCCCATCCGCTCCCCCCGGATTCCCTCCCCCCGTGTCTTCCCCCTCCTGTTCCGACTGCACCGCCGACGGCCTGCTGGACGCGCCCGGTTCCACCGCCGACGCCGTTTCCCCGACCACCACCGGCGACGACATCCCCACCCGCTGGGCTGCCGTGGGCGCGCTGGCGCTGGGTGTGTTCGGCCTGGTCACCGCCGAATTCCTGCCGGCCAGCCTGCTCACCGCGCTGGCCTCCGATCTGTCCATCAGCGAAGGCGCGGCCGGGCAGACCGTCACCGCCACCGCCCTGATCGGCGCCATCGCCGCGCCGTCGATTCCGCTGCTCACCCGCCGCATCGATCGCAAGCACGTGATGCTGGCGCTGACCACGCTGCTGGTGCTGTCCAACGCGCTGGCGGTCGTCGCCGACAGTCTTTGGCCGCTGCTCACGGCGCGGGTGATGCTGGGCGTGGCACTGGGCGGCTTCTGGTCGATGGCCGCCGCGCTGGCGATGCGGCTGGTGCCCGAATCGAAATTCCCGCGCGCGATGTCGTTCATCCTCACGGGCGTTTCGGTCGCCACCGTCTGCGCCGCGCCGGTGGGCGCGTGGATGGGCGAACTGTGGGGCTGGCGCAGCGCGTTCGTCGCCGCCGGCGTGGTCAGCGTGATCACCCTGCTGGCGCAGATCTTCACCCTGCCCGCGCTTCCGCCGACGGCCCACCCGGATCTGCGCGTGCTCGGCCAGCTGCTGGGCCGGCCGGGCGTGCGCATGGCGCTGCTGGCGGTGCTGCTGGTGATTTCCGGCCACTTCGCCGGCTTCACCTACCTGCGTCCGCTGATGGAAAACGTACACCCACCCTCGTCGGTCGGCGGCGATCTCGGCGATTTTGTCTGGCCTATGGCGATCGGCGGTTTCGTTCGGTCAATTTCGTACGGTGGTTAGTCTGCCGGGCGGCAGCGAGCGCACCGCGATCTGTTTCTACCGGCACCCTGATCGCGCTGCTGGCGATCGGCCTGCTGCTGGCCGGCCACTCGATGATCGTCACCGCGGTCGCCATCGCGCTGTGGGGCTTCGCGTTCGGCGCGTTCCCGGTCGGCTTCCAGATCTGGATCATCCGCGCCGCACCGGATCAGGCCGAAGGCGCGGGCGGCCTGCTGGTGGCGGCGTTCCAGATCGCCATCGCCACCGGCGCGATCGGCGGCGGCCTGCTGGTGGATCACGTCGGCGCGATCGGCGGTCCGCTGTTCGCGGTCGTCATGATGACGCTCGGTACCCTGCTGACGTTGCGCCATGGCCCGCGTCCGGCCAACCTGGCCGGCGAAGCGCTGCCTTCCCGCCCCGGTTTCCACTGAGCCTCCCGCATGTCCCTGCCCGCCGATTCCGCCGAAACGCCGCTCAACCGCCGCATCACCCTGGCCGCGCGTCCGCGCGGCCTGCCGGTGGCGAGCGACTTCCGCCTGCTCCGCGAACCGGTGCCCGTGCCCGGCGAAGGCCAGGTGCTGCTGCGCACGCTGCACCTGTCGCTGGATCCGTACATGCGCAACCTGATGGACGAGGTCGGTCCGGGCTATGCGCCGCCACTGGCGCTGGGCAACTTAATCGTCGGCGGCACCGTCAGCCGGGTCGAGGCTTCGCGCCATCCCGGTTTCCGCGAAGGCCAGATCGTGCTCGCCAACGCCGGCTGGCAGGACTACGCGCTCTCGGACGGCGCCGATCTGGCATCGCTTGATGGCCTGCCGCAACCATCGCTCGCCTTGGGCGGGCTGGGCGATGCCGGGTTTCACCGCCTACGTCGGCCTGCTCGACATCGGCCAGCCGCGCGCGGGCGAAACGGTGGTGGTGGCCGCGGCGACCGGCGCGGTCGGCGCCGTGGTCGGCCAGCTCGCCAGGCTGAAAGGCGCGCGCGTGGTCGGCATCGCCGGCGGCGCGGACAAGTGCCGCTTCGCGGTGGAGGAGCTGGGCTTCGACGCCTGCCTGGATCGACGCGGGGAAAACCTGGACGAGCGTCTTGCCGCCGCCTGTCCCAACGGCATCGACGTGTACTTCGAGAACGTCGGCGGCGAAGTGCTGGACGCGGTGCTGCCGCTGCTCAACCTGCATGCGCGCGTGCCGGTGTGCGGTTTCATCGCCCACTACAACGATCGCGACGCCGCCGCCGCGCTGGATCAGCGTCCGCAGCTGCTGGCGACGATCCTGCAGAAGCGCGTGCGCATGCAGGGCTTCATCATCCTTAACCACTACGCGGATCGGTTCGAGGTGTTCCGGCGCGACATGCGGGGCTGGCTCGCCAACGGCGACATCCGCCTGCGCGAGGACGTGGTGGACGGGCTGGAACAGGCGCCGGCCGCGTTCGCCGGCCTGTTGCAGGGACGCAACTTCGGCAAGCTGGTGGTGCGGGTGGCGGACTGATCGTCCGCGTCCCGCGCGGGCGATCCGCTATCATCCGCGCACATTCCCAACGCAGGAACGGACGTGGATTCGATTCGGGTACCGGTGTCGATCGGTGAACTGGCGGACAAGATCACCATCCTGGAGATCAAGTCCGAACGCATCACCGACGAGGGCAAGCGCCGCAACGTGCTCGCCGAACTGCAGGATCTGCTGCCGCTGTGGGCGCCGATCGCCGAACGCCATCCGAGCATGGCCGAACTCAAGGTGCAGCTGAAGCAGGCCAACGAACGCATGTGGGACGTGCAGGACGCGCTGCGCGAAAAGGAAGCCGCACAGGTGTTCGACGACGCCTTCATCCAGCTGGCGCGCGCGGTCGCCCAGCACAACGGCCACCGCGTGGGCCTGAAGAACGCCATCAACCAGTTGGCCGGCTCGACCTTCATTGAAGAGAAGGAATACCGCGCCGAGGGCTGAGCACGCGGTTCCGTGCGCGGGGGCCGGCATTCCCATCCTCGTTCGCTCCCGTCCTTGCTCGCTCCCGCCATCGTGACCGGTTAGCCTGTCGCGATGGACGCCCTGATCACCGCCGCCGCACGCGCCCTCGCCGCCGGCGATGCCCTGGGCGCGCTCAAGGGCGTGGCCCTGCGCGAGGATCCGCCGGCGCTGGCGATGCGCGGCATCGCGATGGCGCAACTGGGCAAACATCCGCGTGCGCGCGAACTGCTGCGCCGGGCCGCACGCGGTTTCGGCGCGCGCGAACCGCTGTCGCGTGCGCGATGCGTGGTCGCCGAGGCCGAAGTGGGCGCTGGCGATGCGGGATCTGGACGCCACCCCGCGCACGCTGGAAAACGCCGTCGCCACGCTCGAAGCGCAGGCCGATCACGTCAATGCCAGCCAGGCCCGACTGGTGCTGGCGCGCAGACAATTGCTGCTCGGGCGCCTGGACGCCGCCGCCGCCACGCTGGCGGTGCTGGCGCGCACCCACCTTTTCGCCGGCGCTGGCCGCGATCGCGCAGTTGGTCCGCGCCGAACTGGCCCTGCGCGGATTGCGTACCGGCGCGGCACGCGCCGCACTGGAACGCGCCGACGAAGCCGCCCTCCACGCCGGCATTCCCGCCTTGCGCGCGGAAGTGGCGGACGCGCGTTCGCTGCTGGCCCGTCCCGCGGCGCGACGCCGGCACGCCGAAGGCGAACAGTCGCTGCGGTTGGACGAAGTGGAAACCCTGCTCGCTTCCGGCGCACTGGTGATCGATGCCTGCCGGCGCGGGCTGCGCCGGGAGGGTGCCTGGTATCCGCTGGCGCGACGGCCGGTGCTGTTCGCATTGGCGCGCGTGCTGGCCGAAGCCTGGCCCGGTGACGCCAGCCGCGAGCACCTGATCGAACAAGCATTTCGCACGCGCGATCCGGACGAGACCCACCGCGCCCGCCTGCGGGTGGAACTTGGCCGCCTGCGTGCCTTGGCGGCACCGCTGGCGCGCATCGAGGCCACCGCGCGCGGCTTCGTGCTGATTCCACACGACGCACGCGAAGTGGCACTGCTGGTGCCCCCGCTGGAAAGCGAACAGGCCGAACTGCTGGCGCTGCTCGCCGACGGCGCGGCCTGGTCCACTTCGGCATTGGCACTGGCGCTGGATACCAGCCAACGCACGGTGCAGCGCGCGCTCGCCGAGCTCGAGGCCGGCGGCCGCGTGCGCGCGGTCGGGCGTGCCCGCGCCCAGCGTTGGGTGGCGCCGCCGCTGACCGGATTCACGACGATCTTGTTACTCCCCGCTACCCTGCCGGCTGGCTAGAGTGTCCCCATCGCGCCAAACCCGGCGCACACCGCAGGAATCCCGGCCATGACCCGCACCGTGTCCCGTTCCCCCGCTCCGGCCAAAGCCGCCGAAATCGTCCGCGAATATCCGCTCGATCACCTTGCAAGCGTGCATGGCGTGACCTACGACGGCACCCGCATCTGGGCCGCCACCAACGAGCACTTGATTGCCATCGATCCCGAGAGCGGCGCGGCGGTGCGCAAACTGGCGCATCCGTGCGATGCCGGCACCGCTTTCGACGGCAAGTACCTGTATCAGATCACCGATTCGCGCATCGAGAAAATCGATCCGGCCAATGGCGAGGTCGTGGCCACCATTCCGGCTCCCGCCGTGGGTGGCAACGCCGGACTGGCCTGGGCCGAAGGCAGCCTGTGGGTCGGCCGTTACCGCGATCGGCGGATTCATCGCATCGATCCGGCCACCGGCGCCATCCAGCGCACCATCGAATCCAACCGCTTCGTCACCGGCGTCACCTGGGTGGACGGCGAACTCTGGCACGGCACCTGGGAAGGCGACGAGAGCGAGATCCGCCGCATCGATCCGGACAGCGGCGAAGTGCTGGAACGCTTGCAGATGCCGGCCGGCACCAACGTCAGCGGCCTGGAATCCGACGGTGCGGATCTGTTCTACGCCGGTGGCGGCGGCAGCGGCAAGGTCCGCGCGGTGCGCAACCCACAACACGCCGCATGACGCCCGGCGCCGGCGGTTGAACCACCCGCATCAGGCTTTCCTTTTTTGCTTTTGCCTCCCCCTTTGAAAAAGGGGGGCCGAGGGGGATTTGCTTTTCCGCGCAAAGAGCAAATCCCCCGGTCGCCTACGGCGCCCCCTTCTTCGAAGGGGGTCATCCACGACGCCGTTAGGCGATCCGCATCACCCGCACCACCCCCACGTTCCCATGGCTCTACCCACACACCCCAGGAGCAGATCATGAACCTCGCTACCCACATTCCCGCCGCCTCCCCCCCGCATCGTCAGCCGCGAACAATGGTTGAAGGAGCGCATGCGGTTGCTTACGCGCGAGAAGGAACTGACCCGCCTGGGCGATCGCATCGCCGAGGAACGCCGCGCCCTGCCGTGGGTGAAAGTCGAGAAGGACTACGTGTTCGATACCGTCGACGGGCCGCGCCGGCTGGACCAGCTGTTCGACGGCCGCCACCAGTTGCTGGTCCAGCACTTCATGTTCACGCCGGGTCGCGACCAGGGTTGCCGCAGCTGTTCCTACATGGCCGATCACCACGACGGCGCGCGTGCGCACCTGGCCCAGCGCGACACCACCCTGCTGGTGATCTCGCGCGCGCCGCTGGCCGATATCCAGCGCTTCCGTGCGCGCATGGGCTGGCAGTTCCCGTGGGTGTCCTCGTTCGGTTCCGATTTCAACTACGACTTCGGAGTCAGCTTCACGCCCGAGGACATGGCCACCGGTGCGGTGGACTACAACTACGTCCATCAGTACTTCCCGCACTCCGAGGCCCCCGGCATCAGCGTGTTCCATCGCGACGACGCCGGCACCGTCTTCCACACCTATTCGCGCTTCGGACGTGGCGTGGAAGTGATGATGGGAACGTATCCGCTGCTCGACCTCACCCCGAAGGGCCGCGACGAAGCCGGCCTGGAAGACACCATGTCCTGGGTGCGCCACCACGATCTCTACGAGCAGGCGGGCGGCAAGAGCGCCTGCGGTTGCCACGGCTGATCGCGAAGACCGGCGCGGCGGCATGGACACGCTCTGGCCCTGGCTGGCGATCGCCGGACTCGGTGCCCTGCACGGCCTGCATCCGGCCAATGGCTGGATGTTCGCCGCGGCCGGCGCGATCCATGCGGGCCGCGGCGAACACGCCTGGCGTGCGTTGTGGCCGATCGGTATCGGACATGCCACCGCGATCGTGCTGACCGCCGCCGCCTTCGCGCTCGGCCTGCGCGTGGAGGCGGTGGTCGCCACGCGCATCGCCGGGGCCGCCCTGCTCGTCCTGGCCTGCCATCACCTGCGGCGCCGACATGCGCCACCCGCGCCCGTCGCGAACCGCATGGGCACGGTCGGACTGGCGCTGTGGTCCGGCCTGATGGCGACCGCGCACGGACTGGGCATGGTCCTGGTGCCGGCATTGGTGCCGCTGTGCCTGTCCGGCGGCCCGTGGCGCGATTTCACCGCTGCCGGTGCCTCATCCGCGGCATTGCTGGCGGCGGTGGCGCTGCACATGGCCGCCATGCTGCTGGTGACCGGCGCACTGGCGCGGGGCGCCTGCCACGGATGGGGCAGGTACCTGCGTCATTGGCGCGCCGCGACCCTGCGTTGCCTGTGGAGCCTGGTGCTGGCCGCCACAGGCATCGTGCTGCTGGCGCTTGCGCAGTGAAACCGCGCCTCAGCTTCCCGTCTGCGCGGCGGCGCGCGACTTCGCCAGATAGGGCAAGGCGAACAGGTAGAGCCCGGTGATCATCAGCAGGATCAGCGGGAACAGCGCCATCAATCCCACCCAGGTGGATTGCTTCTGCATCGCCAGCGCGACGAGGTTGGCGAGCACGGTCAGGGTGAAGATGATCGACAGCCAGCGGTGGAACTGACGGATCCACTTGTTCATCGGGTTTTCCTCTGGGCTTGGCCCGAGACGCCTCGGGCGGGCTTGCACGTTGCCGGACGGTGCTGCGCCCGCGCGCGGTCATCCGACCTCGCGCGGGACCCACGGGATTCAGTGCTTGCCGCGACGGGACTCGATCATCTTCCAGCCGTTGCCGGAGGGATCGCGGAAGTTGGCGTCGACATTGCCGTAGCGTTCTTCCGGCGGCTGGGTGAACTCCACCCCGCGCCCGCTCATGCGTTCGTAGGCCGCGCGGCAGTCCTCGACGTCGAGGATGAGCGGCGGCATCGCGCCCTTGGCGACGATCTCGCGCGCGGTCTGCGCGGTGGCGGCGTCGAGCACCGGCTCCTGCGGCTTGAACAGGCCCAGCTGGAACGACGGCTGATCCGGATGCTGCACGGTCAGCCAGCGGTAACCGCCGTTGCGCACGTCGGTGTGCACGCGGAAACCCAGCTTGTCGACATAGAACTCCAGCGCCTCGTCCTGATCGCGGACGTACAACCCAACCATTCCAACACCCTGACTCATGTGACCTCCGGTTTCTCTGGGGCCGCCTTTGTAGCATCGGCCTCCCGCCGCCGCTTCTCCGAAACTGCGATGGTGAGATCGGGCCGGTGCGCGGCGCTGGCGTAGCAGGCCGGCATCGCCTGCGCCAGGCGGCGGGCGGCGCCTTCGCGCCCGCGCAGTTCGCCCGGACTTTCGCCGGTGATGTCGCGGAACGTGCGGCCGAAGGTACCCAGACTGTTCCAGCCGGTCCGCAGCGCGATGTCGAGAATGGGCAGCTCGGTATCGCGCAGCAGCGTCTTGGCCCGCTCGATGCGCCGGGTCAGCAGATAACGATGCGGTGGCACGCCGAACGCCTCCTTGAACGAACGCGCGAAGTGCGCCTCGGACACATGGCTCACCCGCGCCAGCCGCGCCACCGGCCAATCCTCGTGCGAGGCGGCATCCATCCGGTCCCTGGCGCGCAGCAGGCGGCGCAGCAGTTCCGGGTCCTGGCTGGCACGCTTCAACGCGGACAGTTTGACGGCTCCCACTTCGCTTTCCGGTTCGGGTATTTTCATCGTGGTTCCCGCTGCTGCCTCGGTGGCTCGATACCGGTCCGTCCAACGGTCTTCCGCGCCGCTCCGATGTTCCGGCGCGCACCATACCGCAGGCGTCGCGGAACCGGGAGTCCGGCATCACGTTGCCGGACTTCGCCGCGAAAGATCCGTGACGAGGGTCGGCACGGCCCCACGATGCAATCGCCGTCCATGTACCGGTCAGCTGGAAAGGTTCAAATGGAATATCGCGATGGACAGGAAGCGAGACTGGGAGACGTAATCTCGATTGCCGATGCGCATCCGGGTCGTGTGGTGGCGTGCCTGGACCGCGCCGAGTATTCACCGGCCTATCCGGCATCTCAATGGGCCTACCTGTCCACGGGCATTCTGGTGGAGACCCATTTTTCCGGTCTCGTGCATTACCCGGACGGTGAAAGCGAACGGATCCAGCTGGTCAGGCGCGGCGGCGGGTCGCCTTCGCTGACTGACGCCACCTGATGTTGAAGCCCGATCTGCGGGAACGCCGTCGTCGGCCATCCCACGATTCCTAGAAATCCACCGTAAGCGACAGCATCCAGCGGCGTTTGTCGATCAGGCCGAAGCTGTTGCTGCCCTGGATGTTCCAGGCGAAGGTGTCGGCGACATTGAGGATCTGCGCGCGCAGGGTGGCGGGCAGGTCGTGCAGGGAGAAGCGGTAGCGTGCGCCCACATCCACCAGCGTGTAGGCCGGTGCGCGGGAGAAGGTGTTGCGCGAGGCCACCCGCTCGCCGTAATGGCTCGCCCCCAGGTCGATCGTCCAGCCCGGGAAAGGCAGTTGGTAGTCCAGGTTCATCCGCAGCATGCGATCGGTCTGGCCGACGGGCTTGTTCCCCAGCCGCCCCGCCCGTACCGCCGGTCCGGTGACGACGGGGGTCCATCAGCACGGCGCCGGCCAGCAGGGTCAGGCGATCGGTCGGCCTGCCGCTGAGGCTCAACTCCACCCCGCGATGCTCGACCTCGCCCTGCACGGTGTAGACGTTGTGTTCGTTGTTGATGAAGTAGGGCTTGCGGACCTGGAACAGGCCCGCGACCAGCCGCCAACGCTCGTCCAGATGCCATCGCAGGCCGGCGTCGATCTGGCGGGTACGGATGGCCGGCAGCGCTTCGTTGCGGTTGGCGGCGCTTTCCGGGGCGACGCCGCTTTCCTCCAGCCCGCGCGCGTAGCCCGCATGGAGCACCCACTCTGGCGACAGGTGGGCCGCCAGGGTGCCGTAGAACAGCAGGGGCGAATCCCGGGTATGTGCCACCGGCAAGCCCGGAAGACGGACCTGCTTGCGGTAGTCGGTCTTCTGCACGCCGATGCCGATTTCGCCCACCTCGCGCCAGCGCCCTTCATAGGCCACGCCCGCCGTCCATTGGCGGACGTTGTCGCGGGTACGTTCGCCAAAGGCGAACGATGCCGGTGCCGGGCGGGCGACCGCCTCGCCCAGGACATGCCAACCGAGGTCGAACGCCGGCGGTAGATTAGCCGTACAGCTTTTCCACGTCGCGCGCGCGCAGGCTCACATGCAGGGTGTGCAGCCGCGGGCCCGCGGCATGGCTGTGGCTGACGCGCAGTTCGCCGCTGGTGGAGGCCGAACGCTGGCGTGGATCGGCAATCACCACTTCCCGGGTCATGCCCTCGCGGGTGGTCTCCAGGAACAGGTTGGCGAACGCTCGCCCGGATTCGAACGAAGACCGGAATACGCCGCCCGCCAACGCCCACTCACTGCCCAGCCGCGCCTTGGCGACCATGCCGGCGTTGAAGCTGCGGCTGTCCTTGTGCGTCCAGCGCTGGCCGAAGTAATGCCCACGGCGCACCTCCGGGGGCAGGAAGTCGCCCTGCGTGCGGATGCCGGGAGGCGCCTCTTCGCCGCGCCCCTGGGTGATGGCGACGAACGGCAGCAGCTCGACATTGTCGGAAGGCCGCCAGCGCGGCACCAGCGCGGCGCGCGTATACCCGGCATCGGACCCGTCGTAATAGCGCTCGTCGGCCTGGGAGAGCCCGGCGGCCAGGGTCCAGCCGCGCGCCGCCAGCGGCATCTTGGCGTCCACTTCCACGAACGGCGCCTGATAGGCGTTGACGCCGGCGACCACGCTGGTCACCGCCTGCTCGTCGGCACGTTGCAGGCGATAGTCGACGATGCCGGTGGGCGCCGGGAACAGGTAGCCCTGCGCGGACAGGCCCACGCGGATGGTCGAGCCCGGCGTGAAACGCGGCGAGGTGTAGCCCTGGCGATCGAAATAGATGCCCTCGATGCGCACGTTGCCGGCGGCGACCGGCGAGAAGCCGCGCACCGAGCTGGTGCTGTACAGGCCGATGCTCTCGTT
>OFCY01000040.1_pt1 | contig 28061 bp, 28 predicted proteins | sample 1520981 | NCBI WGS metagenome assembly OFCY01 (sample SAMEA2532533, study PRJEB24079) | metagenome
TTTTCATCACCGCCGGCGAACACGATCTGACCGACAACATCGTCCACCTCGTGCTGGCCAAACTGCCCGACGCGCCGGCGGGCGCCAAGGGCATCTCGCTGTTCGTGAAGGTAGAAGTTCAAGGTCGATCGCGACGGCAAGGTCGGCGAGCGCAATACGCTCCACTGCGGCTCCATCGAGCACAAGATGGGCATCAAGGGTTCGGTCACCTGCGTGATGAACTTCGACGGCGCGCAGGGTTATCTGGTCGGCCAACCACACAAGGGCCTGCAGGCGATGTTCACCATGATGAACACCGCGCGCCTGGGCGTCGGCCTGCAGGGCATCGCGCTGAGCGAGCGTGCTTACCAGAACGCGCTGCGCTACTCGCGCGAGCGGCTGCAGACGCGCGCGCTTAGCGGCCCGAAGTTCCCCGACAAGCCGGCCGATCCGATCATCGTCCATCCCGACGTGCGCCGCATGCTGTTGACGGTGAAGTCGCTGGTGGAAGGCAGCCGGCTGCTCGCGCTGCACGCCGGCACGCTGATCGACGTGGCCAGTCATTCGCCGGATCCGGCAGAGCGCGAACGCGCCGACACGCTGGTGAGTTTCCTGACCCCGATTTCCAAAGCCTGCCAGACCGAATGGGGCATCGAGAACACCTACCACGCGTTGCAGTGCTTCGGCGGCCATGGCTACATCCACGAACACGGCATGGAACAACTGGCGCGCGATGCGCGCATCACCACGCTCTATGAAGGCACCACCGGCATCCAGGCGCTGGATCTGATGGGACGCAAGACCGCGTCCACCCAGGCCGCCGGGCTGAAGATTTTCCTGGCCGAGATCGAGACTTTCCTGCGCGAGCACGAAGGCAATGCGGCCATTGCCGAATTCGTCGGTCCGCTGCGCGAGAAGACGGCCGAATGGGCCGCGCTGACCCGCGACATCCTGCAGCGCGCCAGCCAGGACCCGGAAGAGATCGGCGCCGCCAGCCATGACTACCTGTTCTATTCCGGCTACGTCACCCTGGCCTACTGGTGGGCGCGCAGCGTGGCGACGGCGGAAGCGTCGTCCCGGTCCGAGGCGTTCAAGCAATCCAAGCGGGAAACCGCGCGGTTCTATTTCGCCCGCATCCTGCCGCGCACCCTCGCCCATGCCGCCGCGGTCGGCTCCGGCGCTTCGCCGCTGATGGCGATGGCCGCGGAACGGTTCGGCGAATAAGGCCTGTATCGGCATTCCCACCCGGAACCCAAGGTGGGAATGCCGCCCATTCGCGACGCCAGCGACGGTTGCCGGTCGATAGCCACCGGCATTGCCAAAGCGGCGCTATCCAAATTGTCATCAATCAGGTATAACCTGATTCCCCATGGAAGCAGACACAGCTCAGCTTCACCTGGTCGACACCGGCAGCGCATCCGGCCCGGCGGTCATTGCTCCGCAATCCCCCTCCCGCTTCACTCCGCGCCTGCTGTCGCTCGACGCGCATGGCCGCGTGCTGGACTGGATCAACTGGCAGGACGCGACCTGCCTGTACGCGCGCGGCGCGGTGGCCTGGACGCTCGGTGAGCCCTGCCTGCGGGTGCATGGCGGCACCAGCCGCATGACCGGCGAGCAGAGCGTCATCGAACTCCATCCCATCGTCGCCTCGCGGGGCCATGCCCGTGCGCACGCGCTCTCGCCCACGCCGACGCTGACCAATACCGCGCTGTTCGCACGCGATGCCTACCTGTGCCTGTACTGCGGCCAGGACTTCAGCCGCCAGCACCTGACCCGCGACCACGTGCTGCCACTGTCCAAGGGCGGCGCGATACCTGGGAGAACGTGGTCACCGCGTGCTTCCACTGCAACTCGCGCAAGAGCAACCGCACCCCGCAGCAGGCCCACATGCCGTTGCTGGCAGTGCCCTACCGGCCGAGCTGGATCGAGCACCTGATCCTGTCCAACCGCAACATCCTGGCCGACCAGATGGCCTTCCTGAAAGCCCACCTGCCCAAGAAATCCAAGCTGTCGGCCTGAGTCCGGGATTGCCGGCCCCATGTCCAAACCCCGGCTGCCGGCGGCCAGCGGATGAACAGGTCGTGAGTTTTCCCCATCCCGGCCGCGCCGCTTCGCCCCGGCTTCACTTGTTCGCTTGCCCCGCCTCACACAAGGGGGGGAAAATAGCGGGCCAGATGAAATCAAGCCCATGATCGATCCCGCCCGCTATCCCCGCCTTTCCCGCATCGAGACGCCCGCCGACCTGCGTCGGTTCGAGGAGTCCGAACTGCCGGCCATCGCCGAGGAGCTGCGCGGCTACCTGATCGAATCGGTCGGCAAGAGCGGCGGCCATTTCGGCGCCGGCCTGGGCGTGATCGAACTGACCGTCGCCCTGCACTACCTGTACGAAACACCCACCGATCGCCTGGTCTGGGACGTCGGCCACCAGTGCTATCCGCACAAGATCCTCACCGGCCGTCGCGACCAGATCCACACGGTCAAGCAGAAGGACGGCGTGGCGCCGTTCCCCAAGCGCGAGGAAAGCGAATACGACACCTTCGGCGTCGGCCATTCCTCGACGTCGATTTCCGCGGCGCTGGGCATGGCGATCGCGCTCGCCCAGCAGGGTGACGACCGCAAGGTGATCGCGGTGATCGGCGACGGCGCGATGACCGCGGGCATGGCCTTCGAGGCACTCAATCATGCCGGCGGCATGGAACCCGAACCGAACCTGCTGGTGATCCTCAACGACAACCAGATGTCGATTTCGGAGAACGTCGGCGGGCTGACCAAGATGCTCGGCCGGCTGAGCAGCAGCCGCACCCTCAACGCGCTGCGCGAAGGCGGCAAGAAGCTGCTGGGCGACAAGAAGAAGCCGCCGGCCCGCTTCATGCGCCGCTGGGAGGAACACTGGAAAGGCATGTTCGTGCCGTCCACCCTGTTCGAACAGATGGGCTTCCATTACACCGGACCGATCGATGGCCACGACGTGGAAGCGCTGGTCGGCGCGCTGAAGACGCTCAAGACCCTCAAGGGTCCGCAGTTGCTGCACATCCTGACCACCAAGGGCAAGGGTTACGAACTGGCCGAGGGCGATCAGATCGGCTACCACGCGGTCGGACCGTTCGATCCCGAAAAGGGCCTGGTCAGCAAGAGCGGCGCCAAGAAGCCGACCTATACCGACATCTTCGGCGACTGGCTGTGCGACATGGCCGCGGCCGAACCCAGGCTGCTGGGCATCACGCCCGCGATGCGCGAAGGCTCAGGCCTGGTGCGTTTCAGCAAGGAATACCCGGAGCGCTATTTCGACGTCGCCATCGCCGAACAGCACGCGGTGACCCTCGCTGCCGGCATGGCCTGCGAAGGCGGCAAGCCGGTGGTGGCGATCTACTCCACCTTCCTGCAGCGTGGCTATGACCAGCTCGTGCATGACGTGGCGATCCAGGATCTCGACGTCCTGTTCGCCATCGATCGCGGCGGCGTGGTCGGCCCGGACGGCGCCACCCACGCCGGCAACCTGGATCTGAGCTATCTGCGCTGCGTGCCGAACATGGTGGTGATGGCGCCCGCTGACGAGAACGAATGCCGGCGCATGCTCAGCACCGGCTATCACCACACCGGCCCGGCCGCGGTGCGCTATCCGCGCGGCACCGGCCCCGGCGTGGCCGTGCAGACGGATCTGGACACCCTGCCGATCGGCAAGGCCGAACTGCGCGCGCGCGGCAATCGCGTGGCCCTGCTGGCGTTCGGATCCACGGTCGCCGCCGCCGAACAGATCGGTCGCGAACTGGGCCTGACGGTGGTCAACATGCGCTTCGTCAAACCACTGGATCGCGCGCTGGTGTTGGAGCTTGCCGCCAGCCACCAGGGCTTCGTCACCGTGGAAGACAACGTGGTGATGGGCGGAGCGGGTTCCGGTGTGGCCGAACTGCTCAATGCCGAAGGCATCGCCCTGCCCGTGCTGCACCTCGGCCTGCCCGACGAATTCCAGCACCACGCCAGCCGCGAGGATCTGCTGGCCGAAGCGGGCATCGACGCAGCAGGCATCCGCGCCTCGGTGCTGCGCCGCTGGCCGCAACTGGCGGCCAGTGCGCCGCTCAGCGCTGCGGGTTGAGGCAAGCCCACACCTTATTTCGTCTTCCCATGTGGGAGCGACGTCAGTCGCGATTGCCGTGGCCAAGCGCCCACTCGCCTGCCATGAAATCCAGTTTTGACGATCGACGGCAAGTCGTTAGGCGCGGCCGGGCTTCGCGCCCGCGGTGAGTGCGGCAGGCCTACGGCGATTCGATCAGATAGCCCTTGGCCTCCAGCAGCGCAGTACCCACGGCTTCACAACTCGTCCACCGGCACGGTCGCGAATGTAATCGCGTGGGTGTTCATCGCCGTTCCCACCGCTTCCATCCATCTGGCGCGCACGCGCGCATCGATATCGGTCAGCCCACGCTTGCGCGCCAAATCGGTATCGAACCATGCCGCCAGGCAGGCAAGCTGCTGCTCGTCGGCCGCATCGGACCTCAGGGCATCCACGTCGCCGACCGCCCATGCGTTGGCGCGCTCCGCCATGCGCGGCATGTCGTGCTCGATCCGATCCAGCGTCCTGCGAAAACATTCCAGATCCTGCGGCTTCATCGGTTCCTTGCGGAAATCGGCGATCGCCGCGCGCGGGTCGGCGATGGTCAGTTTGAGCGCGGTGGGGGTACGCTTGATCCCGCGTCGCTTGAGCACGGTATCGATGACCGGTTCGATGACACCGCTGCTCTTCAAGCCGGAGCGTGACACGGCTTCCTGGTACAACTGGAACGCGGCAATCAGCGGCCGCTTCTTCTCGATTCCCTTGTCCCTGCCCAGGTAGCGTTGCTTCAGCGCGCCCCATCGGGCGTAGTCGGCCGCGGGCAGCAGTTCCTGCAGGGTGGCGCCGTCCGGGTTCCTGGCGGCCTTCAGCGCTAATACAACAGCAGCATGCTGCGGAAAAAGCCGATATCGGCATCGACCCGGACTCCCGGCGCTCCCAGCACCTGATCGGCGACCTGCAGGACCTGGGCCACTTCGTCGGAACGCCAGGTGATGTTCTTCGGCAACGGCGATTGCGTGCCCAGGATGTACAGCACGTGTTCGCCCTGGCGCACCCGCCACAATCCGGGCCCGGCTGCACGCCGCTGACCACCACGGTATCCATGTCGACCACGGGCGCACCGGCCTCGCCGACGACAGGTGCCTGGCCCGAAGCCTGTTGCGCCGAAGCGTTGCCGGACAAGGCCACCCACAACAGTACGCCGGCACAAAGCCTCAGCATTCCGCATTCTCCCGGGATCGACGCCGCTGGCGCCATGCCGGCGCTCAGACCCGGTTCCCGGGCCGAGGGTTCCCGTGAATCAGGCGACCTTGCCGCCCGCCTCGCGCAGGTGCCGGGCGGTTTCGCTGTCGTGCTCCAGCAACTGGAAGCCCTTCCAGACGAAACCCGGCGACACCGAGCAATCCATCAGGCTGTAGTCGCCCAGGCTGCGCGCGCTCTGCCAGATACCGGCCTTCACCACCTGGACCTGCTGTCCGCCGCGCGCGGACGTGTCGAGCTGGGCACGGCTGAGGGTGCGGTTTTCCGGATCGAACATCGACAGCTCCAGCGGGCTGCCTTCGGACCAGTCCCAGATCTCGGTGGCGTCCACCCGGTGCCAGCGGCTGGTGACGCCGGCGACCAGCAGGTACTTGATGGCGGTGAGCGTCGGCCGCTCGATGCCGTTGACCTCGGTGCGCTTGGTTGATTCGAAGATGCGACGGTAATGCCCGCCCTCCGGGTGGGGAGCCAGGTCCAGCAACTGGATCAACTCTTCGGCGCGCGGATGCATGAAGGAATACTAAACATGAGCGTGGGGGTTCCCGCAAGGTGGGCCGCAACAGGCGGCCACGAAAAAGCCCGCGCGAAGCGGGCCTGTTCGTCTCTTGCGAGTTGGTCGGGGTAGCCGGATTCGAACCGACGACCACCAGTCCCCCAGACTGGTGCGCTACCAGGCTGCGCTATACCCCGAATCCTGGAAAACGTCCGCCTTGGCGGGCGGTCGCTGATTATAGCGGGAACGCGCCCGGCTTTCCTAGGCGCGTCCGCGGAAGGCTCAGCGGCGAAGCAGTTGCAGGATTTCTTCCAGCTCCATCCGCACCTGGCGGACGATCTGGTTGCTCAACGCCGATTCCTGCTTGGCGCCTTCGCCTTCCAGCCGCAGGCGCGCACCGCCGATGGTGTAGCCCTGTTCGTACAGCAGGCTGCGGATCTGGCGCACCATCAGCACGTCGTGGCGCTGGTAGTAGCGACGGTTGCCGCGGCGCTTGGCCGGTTCGAGACTGGGGAATTCCGTTTCCCAGTAGCGCAGCACGTGCGGTTTGACGTCGCACAGTTCACTGACCTCACCGATGGTGAAGTAGCGCTTCGCCGGAATCGGCGGTAGCTCGCGATTACTGCCCGGATCCAGCATAGGCTTCCACACGCTCCTTGAGTTTCTGCCCCGGCCGGAACGTCACCACGGTCCGCGCCGAAATGGGGATCTCTTCCCCGGTCTTGGGATTGCGCCCCGGCCGCTGGTTCTTGCGGCGCAGGTCGAAGTTGCCGAAACCGGACAGCTTGACCTGCCGCCCCTGCTCCAGCGCGTCGCGCAGCACGTCGAAATAGGCGTCCACGAACTCCTTGGCCTCGCGCTTGTTGAGACCCACCTCGTCGAACAACCGTTCGGCCATTTCGGCCTTGGTCAGCGCCATTTCTGCCTGTCCCCTGTTTCTATTTCCAGTCCTGCGATTGCCTTCACGTCGTTCATCCGCGGATCTTCGCCCCGTGGGCCGCCTCGATGGCGGACACGACGCCTGCGACCACGGAATCCACGTCGCGGTCGGTCAGAGTGCGTGAGTTGTCCTGCAAAATCAAGCCCATAGCGAGACTCTTTTGACCGGATTCGACGCCCTGCCCACATAGCGGTCGAACAGCTGGACGTTCCGCAACAGCGGGCCCGCGGCCTCGCGGGCGGTCCGGCACAGGGCATCCCAGGGCACCTGATCCGCGACGACGAACGCGAGATCCCGGCGGACGGACGGAAACCGCGAGAGCTCCGATGCCCTGGCCACCGCGCGATCGGCGAGCGGCGCGAGATCGACTTCGAACGCCACCACGTCCGTGTCCAGGTCCAGCTGGCGCTGCAGGCGCGGATGCAACTGGCCGATCCAGCCGATGGCCTGCCCGTCGCGGTAGATGTCCGCCGAGCGTCCCGGATGGCCGAACGGCCGGCTGGACGGCCGGTACTCCAGCACCGCGCCGGCCGTGGCCGCCAGGCTTTCCAGATCGCCCTTCAGGTCATGGAAATCGGCCTTGCGCGCGGGCTTCTCGCCCCATTGTTCGGCACGCGCGTCGCCGCAGGCCGCGGCGGCGATGCGCAGGGTTTCGATCGGCGATTCGCCATCACCGGCGGCGCGGAAGACGTTGCCCAGCTCGAACAGGCGCACGCGCCCGGCCTGGCGCGCCACGTTGCGCCCCAGCGCCGCGACCAAGCCCGGCAGCAGCAAGGTGCGCATCACGCCCAGTTCGGCGCTGAGCGGGTTCGCCAGCGGCACCGCACCTTCAGCGGCCTGCCAATGCGCCAGCCAGCCGGCATCGACGAAGGCGTAGTTGACGGTTTCCAGATACTCGCGCGCGGCCAGCTGGCGGCGCACGGTCGGCTGTTCCACCCGGGTCTCGGTCTGCACCGCGACGCGGGTCGCGCCGCCCGGCAGCGTGGTCGGAATGCGCTCGTATCCGTGGATGCGCGCCAGTTCCTCGATCAGATCTTCTTCGATGGCGATGTCGAAGCGACGACTTGGCGGAACCACCTGCCAGCCTTCGCCATCACGCGACACCTGCATGCCGAGCGCACGCAGGATGCGTTCCACCTCGTCGTCGGCGATGGCGATGCCGAGCACGCGGGCGATGCGCGCGCGGCGCAGGCCAATCGCGGCCGGAACCGAGAGATGTTCGGCAAGCGCGGCTTCGGTGACCGGTCCCGGAACGCCACCGGCCACGGCCAGGATCAGCCGGGTCGCGTACTCCACCGCGATGCGCGGCAGTTCGGGATCGACGCCTCGCTCGAAACGATGTCCGGCATCGGTATGCATGCCCAGCCGGCGGCTGCGGCCGATGATGGCCGAGGGAATCCAGTGTGCGGCTTCCAGGAACACGTTGCGGGTGGCGTCGGTGACGCGGGTGTCGTAACCGCCCATGATTCCGCCCAGCGCCACCGCGCGCGCGGCCCGGCCCCCCCTGGCCGTCGGAAACCACCAGGAATTCCTCGTCCAGCGTGACGGTGCGCCCGTCCAGCAGCTTGATCTGCTCGCCGGCGCGCGCGGGTCGGACGACGATCGCGCCTTCCAGCGTGTCCTTGTCGAACGCGTGCATCGGCTGGCCCAGTTCCAGCATCACGTACTGGGTGACATCCACCAGGAAACTGATGGGACGCACGCCGGCGCGACGCAGGCGCTCGGCCATCCATACCGGCGTTGGGGCGCTGGCGTTCACGCCATCGATCACGCGGCCGACGAAACGCGGCACCTTCTCGCCCGCTTCCAGTTCCACCACCCGTTCGGCATTGCCCTGCGCGGGCACCGGCGCAGCGTCCAGCGGCTGGACCTGGCTCCCCGGCGACCGCGGCCACGTCGTAGGCAATGCCGCGAACGCTGAAGCAATCCGCGCGGTTGGGCGTGAGCTTGATCTCGATGCTGGCGTCGGGGAGACCCAGGTATTCGCCGATGGACGCACCGACGGGCGCGTCGTCCGGCAGTTCCAGCAAGCCGGAAGCATCGGCGTCGATGCCGAGTTCCTTGGCCGAGCAGAGCATGCCGTTCGACTCCACGCCACGCAGCTTGGCCGCCTTGATGGCGATACCGCCGACGTTGGCGCCGATCATGGCCAGCGGAGCGACCAGCCCCGGACGCGCGTTCGGCGCGCCGCACACGATCTGCAGGAGCGCCCCCTGCCCGGCATCGACCTGGCAGATCTGCAGGCGATCCGCTTCCGGATGCCGGGCGCATTCGACGATGCGCGCCACCACGACGCCGGCCAGGCCGTCGCCCAGCGCCGTCACTTCCTCGACCTCCAGCCCGATCGCGGTCAGCACCGCCGACAGTTCGTCGCGGGTGGCCTGGGTGGGAACATGGCTGCGCAGCCAGTTTTCGCTGAATTTCATCGTGTCACCGTTGGGTGGGCGGCGGCCCACCATTGCCATCTATCCATTGTCGTCGGCGATCATCCAAGCATCGCCGTGCCGTTCTTCTGCGTGGCCGGGCCGAAACCCGTCACGCAAACTGGCGCAGGAACCGCACGTCGTTCTCGAAGAACGCGCGCAGGTCGTTGACGCCGTAGCGCAGCATCGCGAAACGCTCCACGCCCATGCCGAAGGCGAAGCCGGTGTAGCGCTCCGGATCGATGCCGCAGTTGCGCAGCACGTTCGGATGCACCATGCCGCAGCCCAGCACTTCCAGCCAGCGGACGCTGCCGTCGGGCTGCTGCCAGGCGATGTCGACCTCGGCGCCCGGTTCCACGAACGGGAAGTAGCTCGGCCGGAAGCGCATCTGGAAGTCGCGCTCGAAGAACGCCCGCACGAACTCGGCCAGGGTGCCCTTCAGATCGGCGAAAGTGGAATGCTCGTCCACCAGCAGCCCTTCCACCTGGTGGAACATCGGCGAATGGGTCTGGTCGCTGTCGCTGCGGTAGACCTTGCCGGCGGCGATCATGCGCAAGGGCGGCTGCTGGCCCGACTTCAGCAGGTTGTCCATGTAACGAACCTGCACGCCGGACGTATGGGTGCGCAGCAGGCGCCCGTCGCCGAAGTAGAAGGTGTCGTGCATGGCGCGCGCCGGATGGTGCGGCGGGAAGTTCAGCGCCTCGAAGTTGTGCCAGTCGTCCTCGATTTCCGGACCGTCGGCCAGTTCGTAGCCCAGCCGGCCGAAGATGTCGGCGATGCGCTCCAGGGTGCGGCTGATCGGGTGCAGCCCGCCGCGGGAGCCGTTGCGTCCCGGCAAGGTGATGTCGATGGTTTCGCTGGACAGGCGCGCGTCCAGGACCGCGTCTTCCAGCACCGTCTTGCGGGCCGACAGGGCGTCGCCGATGGCGTCGCGGATCCGGTTGATGGCTTCGCCGGCGCTCTTGCGCTGGTCGGCCGGCAGAGTGCCCAGTTGCTTCAGCTGCGCGGTGACGCTGCCGCTCTTGCCCAGCAGCGCGACACGCAGGTGTTCCAGCGCGTCCGGCGTCTGCGCGGCGGCGATGTCGGCCAGCGCCTGGGTGGACAGGGATTCGATGTCGTTATGGATCGTCCAGATGAGGTTCGGCTTGTCCGTGGCCCGGAATCGAATCCGGTGCCACAAAAAACAATGGGGAAGGACTCGCGCCCTTCCCCACGTGTTCGGCGGTGAACTGCCGGTACTGCGTTTACGGTGGAGATCGCAGCTTAGGCTGCGAGTGCGCCCTTCGCCTTTTCAGCCAGGGCCGCAAAACCCGTCGCATCGTGCACGGCGATGTCCGCCAGCACCTTGCGGTCCAGGGTGATGCCGGCCTTCTGCAGGCCGTTCATGAAGCGGCTGTAGCTCAGGCCGTTGATGCGGGCCGCCGCGTTGATGCGGGTGATCCACAGCGAACGGAAGTTGCGCTTCTTCTGCTTGCGGCCGATGTAGGCGTACTGCTGTGCCTTGATGACCGCCTGCTTGGCGACGCGGAAGACCTTGCGACGGGCGTTGTAGTAGCCCTTGGCCAGGTGGAGAACTTTCTTGTGACGGCGACGCGCCGTCACGCCACGCTTAACTCGTGCCATGGTTCAGTCCTCAGAGATAGGGAAGCATGCGGTCCAGACGGCCGCTGTCCTCGGCGCGAACGATGTTCGTCGCACGCAGGCCGCGCTTACGCTTGGTCGCTTTCTTGGTGAGGATGTGGCTACGGTTGGCGTGGCCAGCCTTGTACTTGCCGGAGGCGGTCTTGCGGAAACGCTTGGCCGCCGCCCGGTGGGTCTTGATCTTGGGCATTGCGATGTCCTTGATGGGTTTATGTCACTGACCTGGGCGGCGGCGCCAAACGCCACGCTTTCCATCCATGCCCCAGTCGGCTTGTAAGCCACTGATTCCAAACGGAATCATTGGCGGGTCCTGGGCTGCGAGCAGCCAATCCCGGAGAACCGGGCCGCACATTATGCCGGGACTTGGTTTCCCTTGCAAATCACGGGTTCGGCCCGTCCCTTGCCGCCCCAGCCCCGCCCGGGCATGGAACTCGCCGCCCGGACGCCGGTCGAAACCGGCCTCATCCCCCTGGAGCGGCCATCTTGCAGACCGTACCGCGAACGCCGGGGCCGCGCGCCCTGGTCTGGCTGAAGAAAGAAGCCCTGCCCCTGCTGGCCATGCCCGGGCTGCTTCTCGCCGCCCGCGATACCCTGGCCAACCACTACCGCGTACCCAGCGGGTCGATGCAGCCGACCCTGCAACCCGGCGACCCGGGTGGTGGTGGACGACTGCGCGCCTATGGCCTGCGCCTGCCGTTCACCTCGCACACGCTGCTGGCCGCGGGTACTCCGCAGCGCGGCGAAGTGGCCGTGTTCGACTCCCCGGCCGACGGCACGCGCCTGATCAAGCGCGTGGCGGCGGTGGCCGGCGACCGCGTGGAGTTGCGGGACGGCCATCTGAGCATCAACGGCCGGCCGCTGCGGCTCGACAGTGCGGTGGTGCCCCGCGAGGATTTCGGCACACGCGCCGCCCGCCTCGATCTGGATCTTGGCGGCGGCCCCGACATCCACGGCATGGTGGTGCCCGCCGGCAAGCTGCTGGTGCTGGGCGATCATCGCGGCAACAGTTTCGATGGCCGCTTCTTCGGCTTCGTCGATCCCAACAAGGTCTATGGCCGCGCGGTGGCGGTGTATTACCGCCGCGGCAACGGTTTCGGCTGGCAACGGCTGTAACGCGCCTCCGCGACATCCCTGCCACGGAAACGAGAAGAGCGCCTTGCGGCGCTCTTTTCCCCTTCTTCCCGGATGGGAGAAGGAAACGACGGCATGTCCTTCGCGCCCATGGCGCGGAAGGTCACTTCTTCTTGGGAGCGATCATCATCACCATCTGCCGGCCTTCCAGGCGCGGACGCGATTCGATGACGATCTCGTCGCCCAGTTCGGCCTCGATGCGCGCGGCCATTTCGCGGCCCAGTTCCTGATGGCTCATCTCACGGCCACGGAAGCGGATGTTGACCTTGACCTTGTCGCCTTCTTCCAGGAAGCGGCGGATGTTGCGCATCTTGATCTGGTAGTCGCCTTCGTCGGTGACCGGCCGGAACTTGAGTTCCTTGATCTCGACCTGCTTCTGCTTCTTCTTGGCCTCGTTCGCCTTCTTCTGCTGCTCGAACTTGAACTTGCCGAAGTCCATGATCTTGCAGACGGGCGGTTCGGCGTTGGGTTGGATCTCGACCAGATCCAGGCCCTCTTCCTCGGCCATCGACAATGCCTCGTCGCGCGTGAGCACGCCGATCATTTCGCCATCGGAACCGATCACGCGCACGCGCGGTACGCGGATTTCGTGGTTCTTGCGGTTTTGCTTGTTGTCAGGGGTGCTGATGTTGCAGTCTCCAGAGAGAATCATGCCGGCCCCAACCGGGGCCGGACCCTTTTACGCGCCCTCGCTGCGCAGGCGCTCGGCGAAGTCGGCCACGGACATTGTGCCCAAATCCTCACCTGAACGCGTGCGTACGGCAACGGCGCCATTTTCCTTCTCGCGGTCTCCGACCACGAGCAGGTACGGGACCCGCTGCAGCGTGTGCTCGCGGATCTTAAAGCCGATTTTTTCGTTCCGCAAATCGGCCGTTACCCGGAAGCCTTGATTTGCAAGGGTTTTCCGGACCCCGTCCACATAATCGGCCTGGGCATCGGTAATGTTCATTACGACGGCCTGCTGGGGGGACAGCCAGGCCGGGAAGGCGCCGGCATGGTGCTCGATCAGGATGCCGATGAACCGCTCCATGGACCCCACGATGGCGCGGTGCAGCATGACCGGATGGCGGCGCTGGCTGTTCTCGTCCACGTACTCGGCGCCCAGCCGGCCCGGCATCATGAAATCCACCTGCATCGTGCCCAGCTGCCAGGTCCGGCCGATGGCGTCCTTCAGGTGGTACTCAATCTTGGGGCCATAGAAAGCGCCCTCGCCGGGCAGTTCCTTCCACTCCACCCCGCAGTTGCGCAGGGCCGCCCGCAGGGCGTCCTCGGCCTTGTCCCAGGTGGCGTCGTCGCCCAGGCGCTTCTCGGGCCGCAGGGCGATCTTGATCTGGATGTCGTCGAAGCCGAAATGCCGGTAGACCGCCAGCGCCTGCTGGTGGAAGGCGGTCACTTCGGACTCGATCTGCTCTTCCGTGCAGAAGACGTGGCCATCGTCCTGGGTGAAGCCGCGTACGCGCAGGATGCCGTGCAGGGCGCCCGACGGTTCGTTGCGGTGGCAGGAGCCAAACTCGCCGTAGCGGATCGGCAGGTCGCGGTAGCTGTGCAGGCCCTGGTTGAACACCTGGACGTGGCCCGGGCAATTCATCGGCTTGACCGCGTACGTGCGCTTCTCCGACTCGGTGAAGAACATGTTTTCCTGGTAGTTGTCCCAGTGGCCGGACTTCTGCCACAGCGACACGTCCAGGATCTGCGGGCAGCGCACCTCGCCGTAGCCGCTGTCACGGTAGACCTTGCGCATGTACTGTTCGACCACCTGCCAGATCGCCCAGCCCTTCGGGTGCCAGAACACCAGGCCCGGCGCCTCTTCCTGCAGGTGGAACAGATTCTGCTGCTTGCCGATGCGGCGGTGATCGCGCTTCTCGGCTTCCTCCATCCGGGTGATGTAGGCGTCGAGCTGCTTCTTGTCGGCCCACGCCGTGCCGTAGATGCGCTGGAGCTGCTCGTTCTTGGCGTCGCCGCGCCAGTAGGCACCGGAGATGCGCGTCAGCTTGAACGCCTTCAGGAAGCGCGTGTTGGGCACGTGCGGGCCGCGGCACATGTCCACGTACTCCTGGTGGTAGTACAGGCCCATCGCCTTTTCTTCCGGCATGTCGTCGATCAGGCGCAGCTTGTAGTCCTCGCCACGGGACTTGAATACCTGGATGACGTCCTCGCGCGGCGTCATCTTCTTGATGACGTCGTAGTCCTGCGCGATCAGCTCCTGCATGCGCTGCTCGATCGCCGCCATGTCCTCCGGCGTGAACGGGCGCTCGCTGAAGATGTCGTAGTAGAAGCCCTCGGCGATGACCGGGCCGATGACCATCTTCACTTCCGGATACAGCTGCTTGACCGCGTGGCCGACCAAGTGCGCGCAGGAGTGGCGGATGATTTCCAGGCCCTCCTCGTCCTTGGGCGTGATGATGCGCAGGCTCGCGTCGTGATCGATGACGTCGCTGGCATCGACCAGGCGGCCGTCGACCGCGCCCGCCAGGGTCGCCTTGGCCAGGCCGGCGCCGATGGACTGGGCCACCTGCATGACGGAAACGGGTTGTTCGAACTGGCGGCTGCTGCCGTCGGGAAGCGTGATCGTGATCATTGGAAGGCCGGGATTCGGGAATGGGGAATCGGGATTCGCAGGAGCGAGCGGGAACTGATACAGCGAATCCCCAATCTCGATTCCCGAATCCCGTGGCCGCTTCGCGGCCAACAAAAAAGCGCCGCGAGGGCGCCTACGGGATGCAGTGCCTCGGGCAGTACCGGATTCAGGCGGTGGTAGTGCTCATGTCGCACGCTCGGCCAGCGTTTCCGCGGGCCACCTCGTGATATCGGAGTGGCGTGCAAAGGGGAACTTCGAATCCACGCATTGGAAGCGTGGTGGGCGGTACAGGGTTCGAACCTGTGACCCCTACCATGTCAAGGTAGTGCTCTACCGCTGAGCTAACCGCCCGGTCTGCCCTTTGCAGGGGCGCGAATTCTAGCCCGGAAACCGGCGCGCCGACAACCATGCCTTTGCCGGGTCGCGGGAAACGCCCGTCCCGCTTCGATGCGGCCGGCGGCGGACGGCCGCGGCGCGGGGAGCAATGCGCGGCTTGCGGGCGCAAAATCCCGCTTTCCACGCCCCTGCCCCACCGCTCAGCCGGCCAGGCTGGCCTCCTTGAGCTTGCGGATCTCGTCGCGCAGGCGGGCGGCGTCCTCGAACTCCAGATCGCGGGCGTGCTGGTACATCTGCTGCTCCAGCGCCTTGATCCGGACCGCTGCCTGCGCGGGGTCCAGCACGGCGTACTCGGCGCGCTCCTCCGCGACCTTGCGTTTGCCGCGCCCGGCCTTGGCCTCGCCCGCGTCGCTGCGCGCCCCCTCCAGGATGTCGACGATGGGTTTGGCCACCGATTTGGGGGTGATGCCGTGCTCGACGTTGTACTCCAGCTGCTTTTCCCGGCGGCGGCCGGTCTCGTCGATGGCCGCCTGCATCGAACGGGTCATCTTGTCCGCGTACAGGATGGCCTTGCCGCGCAGGTTGCGGGCCGCGCGCCCGATGGTCTGGATCAGCGACCCGGTCGAACGCAGGAAGCCCTCCTTGTCGGCATCCAGGATCGCCACCAGCGACACCTCGGGCATGTCCAGGCCCTCGCGCAGCAGGTTGATGCCGACCAGCACGTCGAACTTGCCCAGGCGCAGGTCGCGGATGATTTCCACGCGCTCCACCGTGTCCACATCCGAGTGCAGGTAGCGCACCTTGACCCCGTGTTCGCCCAGGTACTCGGTGAGGTTCTCGGCCATGCGCTTGGTCAGGGTGGTGACCAGCACGCGGTCGCCCCAGGACACGCGCAGGTTGATTTCCGACAGCAGGTCGTCGACCTGGGTGCCGACCGGACGGATTTCCACCTCCGGATCGACCAGACCGGTCGGGCGCACCACCAGTTCGACGATCTCGCCGTTGGATTCGCGCAGTTCGTAGGGACCCGGCGTGGCCGACACGTAGATGCTGCGCGGCGAGCGCTCCTCCCATTCCTCGAACCGCAGCGGCCGGTTGTCCAGGGCCGACGGCAGGCGGAAACCGAACTCGACCAGCGTCTCCTTGCGCGAACGGTCGCCCTTGTACATGGCGCCGATCTGCGGAATGGTGACGTGCGATTCGTCGATGACCAGCAGCGCGTCGGCAGGCAGGTAGTCGAACAGGGTCGGCGGCGGCTCGCCGGGCGCCTTGCCGGTGAGGTGGCGGGAATAGTTCTCGATGCCCGAGCAGTAGCCGACCTCGGCCATCATCTCCAGATCGAACTGGGTGCGCTGGGCCAGCCGCTGCGCCTCGACCAGCTTGTTCTGCGCGTACAGCAGTTCCAGCCGTTCCTTCAGCTCGACCTTGATGGTATCGATCGCGGTCAGCACGCGATCGCGGGTGGTCGCGTAGTGGGTCTTCGGGTAGACCGTGTAGCGCTGCAGCTTGCGCAGGGTTTCGCCGGTCAGCGGGTCGAACAGGGTCAGGTTCTCCACGTCGCCGTCGAACAGCTCGATGCGCAGCGCCTCGGCGTCGCTTTCGGCCGGATGCACGTCGATGACTTCGCCGCGGACCCGGAAGGTACCGCGCTGCAGTTCGTATTCGTTGCGGGTGTACTGCAGTTCGGTCAGGTGCTTGATCAGCTGGCGCTGGTCCATGTGCTCGCCCAACGACAGGATCAGGCGCAGCGACAGGTAGTCCTCGGGCGCGCCGAGGCCGTAGATCGCCGAGACCGTGGCCACCACCAGCGCGTCCGGACGCGACAGCAACGCCTTGGTCGCCGACAGCCGCATCTGCTCGATGTGCTCGTTGATCGAACTGTCCTTCTCGATGAAGGTATCCGACGACGGCACGTAGGCTTCGGGCTGGTAGTAGTCGTAGTAGCTGACGAAGTATTCCACCGCGTTGTGCGGGAAGAACGACTTGAACTCGCCGTACAACTGCGCCGCCAGGGTCTTGTTCGGCGCCATCACCAGGGTCGGTTTCTGTACCGCCTGGACCACGTTGGCGACGGTGTAGGTCTTGCCGGAACCGGTCACGCCCAGCAGGGTCTGCTTGGCGAGGCCGGATTCGAAATTCTCCACGAGTTTCCGGATGGCCTGCGGTTGATCGCCGGCCGGGGAGTAAGGCGAAACGAGTTGGAAGCGGTCGGTCATGGGGGCGTCCCGAAAGCGATCGCTGAGTATAGCCATCCGACGATGACCGACGCCGGGTAGATTTCCTACCCGGCCTCACGGCGCCGTCCGATGGCACGCGATCCGCGCCTGGACAAACCTGAACAACCCTTGCACGATGTCAGGAGACCCCATGCGCCGGACGCGCGTCGATATCACCTTCCCACCCGACACGGGCCGTTCGCAGCGAGGGGTGACCCTGCTGGAACTGGCGGCCACCATGGCCATCGCCTGCCTGCTCCTTGGCCTGGGCCTGCCCTCGTACCTGCAGATGACCCAGCAATGGCGCGCCGACGCCACGCGCAACCTGCTGCTGTCGCACTTCGCCAGCGCCCGCCTGACCGCCATCAGTCACCGCAGGATCACCGCCGTCTGTCCTTCGAATGGTCCCGACAGTGGCTGCCGCCAGGACGGCGACTGGAGCCACGGCTGGCTGATGTTCTTCGACCCGGATGGCGACCGCCAGCCCAACCTGCCGGAAGACCTGCTGCGTCACGAGGCTGTGTCGCTTCCGGACGCTTTCAGGGTCCGCTCCTCTTCCGGGCGGCCGCAGCTGCGCTACCTGCCGAACGGCATGAGCACGGGCAGCAACCTGACCGTCCGGATCTGCCTGCAGGAACGCCTGATGACGGAAGTCATCGTCAACAACGCGGGCCGCGCGCGCAGCCGCCGCAACGGCGGTGGCGAGAATTGCCCGCCCTGAACCCGCCAGGTCCCGGAGACTTGCCCCGCTCCCGCGGGCCTGATTACAATAGCGGACCCCGCCCGAATAGCTCAGCCGGTTAGAGCACTTGACTGTTAATCAGGGGGTCGTTGGTTCGAGTCCAACTTCGGGCGCCAGATTCCGATACGACAAAAGCCCGCAGCGATGCGGGCTTTTGTCGTTGGAGCGTTGACGGCGGCAGCCGACCGCTACCAGCATTCATCGGCCGAAGACGCCGTGCCGCTTTCGCCGCGCACGCCGCGCTGGTTGATCGTCAGCGTGCCGCAGAGCGTGTCCTTGGTTGCCTGCATGCCTTGCGGCACTGCCTGCAACGTGAAGGTCTTCGCGCCCGTCGAACCCGTAACGAAACTCACCTGGTAATGCGGTGAAACTTCGCTGTCGCATTGAGAGATGTCTGGCGCGGGGTCGCCGTCGTAAGTCAGGTACGTGGTGTAGTAGCGCTCCATGTACTGCGCACGCTCCTGCAGGCAGGCGGCTCCCGCCGACCGTCGTGACTTCACGATCTGCTGCTGGTAGCTCCCGTAGGCGATCGTGGACAGGATCGCCACGATGGCCACGACGATCATCACCTCCATCAGGGTAAATCCCGCCGCGCTTTTCCTGCTCGCATTCTCTGGTCTGAGGCTCATGGTTTCCCCTGGCATGTCGATTCGCTAATCCGCCACGACTTCCCGCCAGGAAACGCGGGAAGGCTGGAGTACGGACGAATTGGTCTTGATCACGTGGCTCTGCGCGTTGTCCATGTTGGTCAACATCACGTCGCCGATGAAGATTGGATTGTTCGGGCCGCTGGGCAGGCCGAGGCCGGAAACCGCGTTGCCGTTGACCATGTCGCTGTCGTCGAAACGGCCATCTCCGTTGGTGTCGAAGAACGATTGCGGCAGCCGCCCACCGGTGAAGGGATTGATCGCCATGATGAAGCCGCGTCCACTGGGATCGCAGACATCCTCGGTATCGGGGATTCGCGTGGTTCCAATCAGGGTCAGGCCCTGGAAGATGTTGGGCACGACCATCCGCTCGCCCTCCGCCCGGCTGCCTTCCGCAAGCAGATCCATGTACCAGCCGTTGGCGCCTGGCGAGGTACTCTCATCGATCACGCGGGCGCGGAAGCCATTGCCCAGATCGACTTCGTCGACGATGTTGATCTGTTTCAGGCCGGTGCGTCCGCTGATGGCGGTTCCGTTGTCGATGAGCCCATACCAGGTCTGTACCGCCCGACTGGAGAGATCGTCACGATTGAGGTAGCGGCCTGTACCGAAGAATACCCAGGTCTGGCTGGTCGTCGGGTTCCGCGACACCATCGGCGCGGCGGTGATCGGCTGTTCGGTGGCGCCATATTGCGCCTGGAACATCGAGGTCACGACCGGCGTCGTGGTGAGGTTGGTGATCTTCCACAGATTGCCGCGAAGATCGCCCGCGTAAACCACGTCCACGAAATCCGAGACGCCGGTGTTCCATGCATTGACACCGGACATGCCGTTGTTGGAACTCACGCCCGTATTCACGGTGGTGACGTTGCCATTGTTCAACCTGATCGTCACCAGCTGCGCCGAATCTCCGCTGCTGTTCGGACCATTGCCGATCAGCACGCGCCAGTCCCCGTCGGCCATCTGCGCAATGATGGGCTTGCCCAGGACGTTGCCCAGTGCAGGAATATCCGTGGCGTCCTTTTCCCACAGGAACCGGACATTGGCCGGGTCGGTAACGTCCAGCGCATATACAGCCCTGCCCCCGCGTCCCAGGGTACCGACCAGGATCGTCTTCCACGCGCCGCCGATGTAGGCATCGGCAACCGTGATGTCGCCGTCCACGTAGTAGCGATGCACGTAGTCCGGATTGGTGTACTCGCGCAGGTTGGGAATCACCGAGGAGGGAACGAATGCGAAGGTCTCCGCGCCGGTATTCGCGTTGAAGCCGTGCAGCATGCCGTCGTTGGCACCGACATAGACCACCGGCGTCCGGCTTGCACGCGCGGTCACGAATGCACCATACGTATCCGCCCCCGTGAACTCCGCACCGTAGAACAGACGTCCGTTGGGCGCTCCCACATAAACCGGTTGGGAATTGACGATGTCGCCCAGGATGCTCTGGCGTGTGCGCAGGTTGCCGGCCGGCTGCTCGTTGCTGCGTTCGCCGCGCAAGTAGTTCACCACCTGCTCGGAACCCAATGCTCCCTGCTGGGTGGATGTCAGGTTGGTGTAGCGGAACTGCCGCATCGTGCCGCCGCTGTTCACCTGGATGTTGCGGCTTCCCCATACCGGAAACTGGCTGCTGGCGGTCCAGCGCTGGGTCAGCGCACCGGTCGTCGAATTGACCGCATAGGCGACCAGTTCACCGCGCCAGGACTGGGCGAAGAACTGCGCCTGATAGGTCATGGCGCCGGTCTCGAGCTTGGTCGTGTTGGACGCGAACGAGCCACCCGAGCCGCGTATCTCGTCCATGATGTTTTCGAACGCCCGGCGCAGGCTGGCTACCATCTTGTCCGCCTCGCTCGCGACATAGAAATTGTCGGCGCGCCGATAGGTTCCCGGTGTCGTGGTGACACCACCGTTGGTACCACTGGTCAGGTAGTCGGTCGTGTTGTGCCACCAGGCGGTATCGAGCGCCTGGGTGCGGGTGTAGGGATTGAAGCCGGTGGGGACGCGGAATCCACCGTACTTGGCCGCCAGCCAATACTGGTTTCTGTTGGCGGGTTCGAGAACCTGGTTCTCCCGGACATCGACCCAGTGGGTTGAAATGGTCTGCCGGCCTTCGGTCTGTGGCAGCTCATCGTCATCGGGACGGATGTCGCGCGTATGCGAATCGTAGGCCAGGCCGGCGATGTAGGCCGAGTTGTATCGACCGGTGAACGGATTGGCCGGCGTGCCCAGGCCTTCCAGCTCGAACACTTTCTGGGTCGCCTGCACCACATCGACCGTGGTATCGCTGCTGACTTCACTCGGCTTGCCCGGTTCGCCATCACCGGACGTATTGCCAGGCAGGTTCTTGTCCCGGTGGGTATAGACATCGCCGATGCCGAGGATCACGTTCGACTGGCAGCTGTACCGGATGGGATCGTCCCATTGGGTGATCACCGGGAAGCCGTCCGCCAGACCATAGATGTCCCCTGACATGTTGGAATAGGCCGGGACATTTCCTTGATTCTTGAAGTAGCGGACCGCCGTGTAGTACAGCTCGCTGACCGGGTCCAGCGACTTCGGGTTGTTCTCGGTCATCTGACCGAACCGGTTCAGATAATTGATGACGCCGCTATGGTTGACGCCGCCGCCGGTGGCGGTCGCGTCGTTTGGATCGGGATTCTGGTAGAGGACGCCGGTGGCGGCATCCCATTCGGCGTTCGGATTGCTGGAGGCGTCCTGGTCCGGATAGTTCAGCAGCGGGCCGACGAACTTCTGGCGCGCGCGCATGACGCCGCCATCGCGATCCCAGGCCGAATCGTTGAGATAACCGAAGATGCTGTAACGCAGGCGATCCGAATACTCCTGGATCAGGCCCTCCGGCTTGTAGCCCTGCGAATAGCGCTTGCAGTTCATTTCCAGGCCGACCGCGCTGTTGCAGACCTCCACGCGCATGCTGACTTCGTACACCGGCAGGCCATCGACCCGGACACCATCCACGACCGTGTTGGTCAGGCCGTGCACCGAGGGGTCGTAGGCGACCACGGGTGACGCCGGCGTATCGAGATTGCCATCGCGGGTGAAGTACATTTTGTTGTTCAGGCCCGCGATGCGCATGCGGAAGACCGACCAGGCCGCAGGCGTGGCGCCGTCGACCAGGGTGCTGTTGTCACCGGTCTCAGGAAGCCGGCGGTTGGGATACAGGCCATATCCCGGCGCGTGGCGCGCCTTTTCCAGCCAGGTCGTCGTGGGTGTGTCCCTGACGCGATAACCACCGGTCAAGGCAAGGCGGAACGGATCGATGGTCTGGGTCGCGGCCCAGCTGAGGAAGTTGCCGCTCCATTGATTGGCACCGGAACAGGTCATGTTCCCGGTCAGCACGACCGGACTGAAATGGCGCTCGGATTCGGTGTCCGAATAGACGTACTCGTAACACTTGCCGGGGTCGAAATACCCCATGTAGGTACGGCCGACGTCATAGGCGCCGATGTTGGCCTGGCTGTGGATGGTCGGATATTCCACCGACGGCACCAGCGCCAGATTGCCGGGCACGTCGTTGCCAACATAGAGCGGTGCCTGCGAAATGGCGACCGAGGAGTCCGCGGGCAGCGAACTCAGCACCGCGAAGGCACCTATCAGCAATCCGGCCAGCCGGGAAAACTGGCGCCGCAGGGACGAAGGACGAGCGTGCGGCGTGGTCTGCATGGCGGAGGTCTGGCGAAGGGATGGATGCTCGGAATTCATGGCCTGATCTCCTACTTGACCACGACGTTCGATTGCAGGACGACAACCGAGCGATCGCTCGCGGACGGGTCATGGCTGCGCGCGGTGATGCGATAGAAGTGCTGCAGGGGAACGCCGCCGCCGCCGCCATACTGGGCGGCATTGGCACTGCTGCCGAGCTTCAGATCATCTTCGTTGGTGTACTGCCCCATGTACTCGATGTAGTACTGGGGCGCGCCCACGGTGAGCGTCTGGATGTTGGTCGCCGCATTGGTCCAGCAATACTGGCCCGCGCCGGTGCAGCCGGTGGTACCGGTCATCGCATTGACGGGAATGGACGGGCAGACCGTGCCGAAGGTGGAGCAGTTGAAGCCGATGAGGGCTCCTCCGAGGCTCGCCGTCTGGATGCGTTCCTCCGCGTCGCGCAGCGCGGATTCGGCGGCCTGGAAGGAAAGGCTGCGGTCGTACAGGTTCGCGCTCATCCGCTCTTCCAGCAGCGTGGTGCGAATCAAGGCCAGTCCCAGCAGCGTCATGACCAGCAGGAGAATAAGCACGACGACCAGCGACGCGCCTTGCTGGATGTCCTTCATCCGATATGAGTCCGCCCGGTTCATAGATTGCGGTTCCTCAAGGTCACGACGTGGGCGACCTGACGGTTGATGGGCGCGTTGTTCACACCGGTGCTCTCGGTGCTCTGCAATGTCAGGACCACTCGCACGGCGCTTACCTGGTTCCAGTTGGTGATGCTGTTCGCCGGAACATATTCGGTCGTTCCGGGCACGAGATACTCCAATTGCATGTTCTGCACGCCTTCGGCGATTTCCTGCGCGCGCATGGACGGCACACCACCGGAGTTGACCAGTTGCACCTGGTACAGGGATCTGCGTTGCGAATCGCTTCCACTCACGCCGATGTACCAGGCGGAGGCGCGCAATCTCGCGATGGTCGAGTTGGGGCCGTAGGCATAGGGCGTTCCATTGGTTGAGCAGTCAGGTGGATCAGCCCAGCCCAGCCCCTTGCTGCAGTTTCCAGGTGTCTGGGTATTTCCCGCGTTGTGCACCACGGTCACGTTGATGCCGTTCTGAGCACCGGAAATCTGAAAAATGGAAGCCTGGACGAAGTCGCACACGATCGCGATGTCTCCATCCTGCAGACCATGATTGACGGTATTGACCTTGAACTGCGCCGAAGTCGGTTTGTGGTCCACAACGGTGACCTCGCCCGGTGCGCCCGACCTGATTTCTATAGCATCGGTACCGCTGACCCGATTGCCGGCGGCGGTTCCGAACGTCGCGCCGCCGAATGCCTGCGTGCCGGTATACCCCCGGACTCCGTCTCCCCAGGCGGTTCCCCAGATTCCATTGGGATTCAGCACATTGACCGTACGCACGTTGCGCGAACACGGATTACCTCCCGCCTGCCGCAACTCACGCGCCATCAATTCATAGCCGACCCGTGCGTTTTCCTGCACGCGGCTCAGGTTGTCGGCCACCCGGAAAGCCTGGCGATTGGAAACGAAGATCCCGATTGCGGCTGCGACCACCAGCAGGCCCAGGACCAGGGCGATCATCAACTCGATCAGAGTGACGCCGGAAATCTTGCGGAAGGATGGTGCGTGCATGGCGGGATCCCGGTTCATAGCTGGACCCTGGTGACGACAGTCCGACGCGCATCGTTTTGCGTGGTGTCCGTCCTGGGGCCTTCGGAGGCACGGGAGTCATCCCACTCGACAGTGACGGTGAAGTTCCTGCCATTGGAGACAATGGTTCCGCAAGTTCCCTCGTCTCCCATGCTCTGCTTCATGTCCACGAACCATTGGTGGATGTCCTTCTGTGCCAGGGTTGCCCCGGTTGACGGCACGCCGGGCGTCACGCAGGTCTCGGCCATGTCGTAAGCGCCGGCAAGCGCGCGATCCCGGTTGGCGCGCATGGCGTCCAGGATGGAATAGGTCTGGATGGTGGCCTGTGTGCGTTCCAGTGCGCTCTGGTTGTTGCGCAACGCGGTCGCCTGCATCGCGGCGATGCCCAGCAGACCGATGCCCATCACCAGGACGGCGATGAGCACTTCAATCAGGCCGGCGCCCCGCTGATGGCGGGGAGAACGGGAGGGAGGGTTGGATCTGGACATGGATGAGTTCCTTACGGGCAGGCGCCTGCGCCGTTGGATGACGCGCTGCTGATCCGACTGCCCGCGGCGAGATTGACCGTGCGGCGGTTCTCCGCCGGCCGCGTCGTCGGGATGCAGACCACCACGGCGTTGTCGAGTAGCGCGCCACCGGCGTCGCGGGCCATGCCATCGGCCCTGAAGGTGATGCTGGCGTTGGTGCTGGTCAGCTGCAGCGGCGCCTTGGCGGTGAACACCCGGATGATTTCCGCGGCGGCCGGAGAACCGTTGCTGTCCATGTCAATGAAGGTGATCCATTGGCTCCATTGACCCGCGGCCGCGCAGGAGGTGCCGTTCGTGCTGCGGCAGATGATCACGCGGCGGTTCTGCTTGATCGCCTCGGTCCGCGCCAGTTGCAGCGATGCCACCACTTCATTGGCCTGTGCGCTCAGGCGATTGGAATTGATCAGGGAAGCGAAGCCCGGCGCGGCCAAGGCAGCCAGGATCGCCGCCACCGCCACGGTGATCAGCAGTTCCAGCAGGGTAAATCCCGAACACGCGCCAGCCGACAACGGCCCGCGACGACCATTCGGCCGATACCCCAGACAAACCCGCAAGGACATACGCCATTCCCCCAATGTGCGTGATGCACACTAGGCCCGCCCTCCGGACTCCGCCAGTCGGGAACCGATGGACGGCCCGGCAGGCCACCCCAACGGCACCGGACTGCCATCGACTCGAATGGCAAGGCATCATGCAGGCATTCCGATCCCCGTTTCCGCGATGACAGCGAAGCAACCCTCCGATCCATTGGATTCCCTCTGGCAGGCCCCGGTCATCATCTGGGCGCTGCTGGCCGGCGAAGGCGTAGCCGCGATTCTGGCGCAGGCGCCCGGGGTGGCCGGCAGCCGCTGGGTCTACTTCGGGCTGGCCTCGTTGACCGTGCAGTGGGTGCTGCTGGCCACGCTGGGTTCGTTGTATCTGCTGCGCCGGGTGATCGCCGGCTGGCGTCCGCCGTTGGTGGCCTATCTGGCGCTGCTGTTGCTGGTGCTGTCGACCTGGCTGGTGGTCGCCGCCATCCGGGTGCTGCTGGGCGACATCTGGGCGCAGAGCCGCGCGGGTTGGCTGGCGACGTTCCTGCAGGTCACCGGAATATCGCTGACCGTCGGCCTGCTCGGCCTGGCCGCCTTCCAGAACCACTGGCGCGCGCGGCAGTTGGCGGTGAAGGCCAAGCAGGCGGAACTTGAGGCGTTGCAGGCGCGGATTCGCCCGCACTTCCTGTTCAACACGCTCAACACCGCCACCGCGCTGGTGCACCAGCGTCCGCAGGATGCCGAACGGATGTTGCTGGATCTGTCGGATCTGTTCCGCGCCGCCCTGGCCGGACCGCGGGAAATTCCGCTGGCCGAGGAGCTCGCGCTGACCCGGCGCTATCTGGAAATCGAGAGCCTGCGGTTCGGCGACCGCCTGCAGGCGCGCTGGACACTTCCCGACCCGCTGCCCGAGGCGCAGGTCCCTACCCTGTCCATCCAGCCGCTGGTCGAAAACGCGATCCGCCACGGCATCGAGCCCAATCCCTCAGGCGGCACGATCGACATCGACGTCGAGGCGACCGCCCACGGACTCGTCATCGCCATCCGCAATCCGATTCCGGAAAGGGCCGCCCCCAGCCGCGGGCATCAGGTGGGCCAGAGTTCGGTGCGTGCGCGTCTCCAGGCCTTGACCCAGGGCCTGGGACAACTGGAAACCCGCCAGGAAGATGGCCATTACCTGGCCGTCATCCGCCTGCCGTTCGAAGCCGGGAGAACGGAATCCACCGTTCTCCCGACGGGCGCCGATCAGGTCAGCACGCGATAGCAGGGCTTGTACTCGCCCGCGATCTTCATTCGCCGCTGTTCGACGAAGGCGCGCAGCAATGCGTCCAGCGCCTGCATCATGTCGGCGTCGCCATGGATCTCGAACGGACCGAACTCCTCGATCCGGCGCATGCCGTCTTCCTTGACGTTGCCGGCGACGATGCCGGAGAACGCGCGGCGCAGGTCCGCCGCAAGCGCGTGCGCGGGACGGCCATGGTGCAGATCCAGCGCGGCCATCGCTTCGTGGCTGGGCACGAACGGCTGCTGGAAATCGCCCGGGATATCCACCGCCCAGTTGAAGAAGAACGAGTCCTTCTGCTGGATGCGGTACTCGCGCACCTTGCGGATGCCGGCGCCCATCTTCTTCGCCACCGCGACCGGGTCACCGATGATGATTTCGTAGCGCCGGGTCGCTTCCTCGCCGAGGGTCAGGCGGATGAACTGATCGATCTGCTCGAAGTACGGCGCGGCGATGGTCGGTCCGGTCAGGGATCAGCGGGAACGGCAGTTCGGCGTTTTCCTCGCGCAGCAGGATGCCCAGCAGATAGAGGATTTCCTCCGCCGTACCGACGCCGCCGGGGAACACGATGATGCCGTGGCCGATGCGCACGAACGCCTCCAGGCGCTTCTCGATGTCCGGCATGATCACCAGGTGGTTGACGATCGGATTCGGCGATTCCGCGGCGATGATGCCCGGCTCGGTGATGCCGATGTAGCGCGTGGTGCGGCGGCGCTGCTTGGCGTGGGCGATGGTGGCGCCCTTCATCGGTCCCTTCATCGCGCCCGGGCCGCAGCCGGTGCAGATGTCCAGCCCGCGCAGGCCCAGCTCGTAGCCGACCTGCTTGGTATACAGGTATTCGTCGCGCGAAATCGAGTGGCCGCCCCAGCAGACTACCAGGTTGGGGTCGGCCGGGCGCAGGATGCGCGCATTGCGCAGCAGCCCGAACACCGCATTGGTGATGCCCGACGAGGTGTCCAGATCGTCCTTGCAATCCGGTCCCAGCTCGATGGCGGTGTAGGCCAGGTCGCGGACCACCGCGAACAGCAGTTCGGCCACGCCGCGGATGATCTCGCCGTCGACGAAGGCCATCGCCGGCGCATTGACCAGGTCGATGCGGACGCCCCGGTCCTGCTGAAGCACCTGGATGTCGAAATCCGGATACAGATCGCGGGCGGCACGCGGGTCATCCGAGGCGCTGCCGCTGGTCAGCACGGCCAGCGCGCAGCGGCGCAGCAGGTCGTGCATGCCCCCCGCGGAGGCGTCGCGCAGGCGGGCCACTTCGGCCCGGGACAGCACATCCAGCGCCCCGCGGGGGTGGATCTGCGCGTTCTGTACCGGCAACGCCCGTGATGGCGCTTCACTCATATGCTTGTTTCCTGTCGTTCTTTCGTGCCAAGACCCGATGACTTTAGCGCAGTCCCGCGCTCAAGGCATTCCCATAAAAAAACGGCCGGGTTACCCCGGCCGTTTTCGTGTTTCCGTCGATGCGAGCGATCAGAACTCGTAGCGGAAGGTCAGCTGGGCCGACCAGCGGGACACGCCCGTGTTCACGCCGTCGCCGTTGACGTCCTGCACCTGGAAGTTCTGCGCACCGGTGAAGTGGTACACGTACTTGCCTTCCGAACCGGTCGGGCACTGGGCGGTGGCGGCCGCGCCGCAGACGCCGGCGAAGTTGGCCACGCCGAGGTTGGCGTTGAAGCCCGCGTCCTCGATCACGCCCCACTTCTTGTTCAGCAGGTTGCCGATGTTCATCACGTCCAGGGTGAGCGAGCTCTTGTGCCCCTTCATGAAACCCGGGAACTCCTGCGAAACGCGCAGATCGAAGCTGTTCAGCCACTTCGCGCGGAAGGCGTTGGCGGGAGCATAGCTGCCGGCGTACTTCAGCAGTTCCGGATGCTGGTTCAGCCACGCGAAGAAGGCGGCTTCCTGCTGGGCGGCCGACGTCGTCACGCCGCCGGTGGTGATACGATC
>OFCY01000042.1_pt1 | contig 26925 bp, 23 predicted proteins | sample 1520981 | NCBI WGS metagenome assembly OFCY01 (sample SAMEA2532533, study PRJEB24079) | metagenome
GGGATGGGCGCGCCGTGATCGTCGAAGCTGTCGGGCAGGCGCGCCAGGTCCCGATCCAGTCCGGCCAGCGCGGCGGCGAAGCCGTGCCGGAATCGCTGCTCCAGCGTGGCGCGTGCGGCATCGGCCGGCCTTGCGCGCGTGCTTCCCGCGCGCGCGCGACCCAGGCCACGGTGCCGGGATGGAAATAGCGTCCGGGCGTCGCGCCGGCCTGCGGGAACTCGCCGAACGCGGCCGAGTGCAGCGCGCCGTTGGCGTCGACGACGTAGGAGGGCGCGGGCACCAGATCTTCCGCGAGCAGCGCATCCAGCTGTTCGAGCGTCAGGCCGCACGCGTTCGCCAATTGCGCAGCGGTCCAGTAGTGATGGCGCAGGTAGGCGTCGGTTTCGTTCATGGCGTGAGGGCAGGGCTGCGGGGGACGGAGACGGATCAGAGCATGATTCGGCCGCCGGCGACATCCAGCACCACGCCGGTGATCCACGACGAGGCATCGCTGAGCAGGAACAGCGAGGCCGCGGCGATGTCTTCCGGCGTGCCCAATCGGCCCAGCGGAAATCCCGCCAGCATCCGCGCCTGGCGTTCCGGCGACAGGTGCGTGCGGGTGCGTTCGGTCAGCACCGCCGAGGGCGAAATGCAGTTGACCCGGATGCCGCGTGATCCGACTTCGTGGGCCAGGTGCCGGGTCAGCATGATCACGCCGGCCTTGGCCGCGCCGTAGCCGGCCGGCGCGCCCGACGCCATGCGCGCACCGGCCGAGGCCATGGTCAGGATCGCACCGCGCCCGCGTTCCAGCAGATCCGGCAGGAAGGTCCGCAGGGTGAAGAAGGTCGAGGTGAGATTGTGGTCCAGGCTCGATCGCCAATCCTGTTCGCTGATCTCGTGCAGGGGCAACGGGCGGCCGCTGCCGCCCCCCGCGAAGGCCAGCACCAGGTCCACCGCGCCCCAGTGCTCGCCGATGGTCTGGCGCATGCGTTCGACCTGGACCAGGTCGGCGCAGTCGGCGGGTACCGCGATGGCCTCGCCTCCGGCCGCGCGTACCGCGGCCACGCTGGCCGCCAGTGCATCGGGATCGCGGCCGTTGATCGCCACCCGCACGCCGCTGCGCGCCAGCGCCAGGCAGGTGGCCGCGCCGATGCCGCGGGACCCGCCGGTTACCACCGCGATCCGGCCGGCCAGATCATCCAGGCGCGGCATCGGGCTGCCGGCCGGGGGAGAAGCGGTATCAGGCTGCGTCATCGGTTCTGATCTCCAGGTTGTGATGATCCGGGTCGTGGAAGTAGAGGGCGTCGGCCCAGCCGCGGGCGCCGAATTGCGGCCAGACGCGGCCGTCGCGCGAGAACGGATCGCCGCCGAACGCGATGCCGGCGGCCCGCAGGCGTTCGCGGGTCTGCCGGAAACGCGCGCGATCCATGCGGAAGGCCAGATGGGCCGGGTCCCGTGGTTCGGCCTCCAGCAGATCGATCACGCTGTCGGCGCCGATGCGCATCACCTCGAAGGGACCGTGGCGCCCCTCATGGGAAAAACCCAGCATCGTGCGATAGAAGCGCACGGAAGCCGGGACATCGCGGACGCGCAGGATGAGATGATCGAGCCGTACCATGGTCCGCGCGGATTGATGTGCGCCTGAAGCGTGGGGAACCGGAGTCTAGGCGCGCCGTCCGCGCCGACACAGCCACGCGCGGGTATGGCCCCCCTGCGGAAATGCATAGGTGAGCACGGACATGTCGATGGACTGGGATGATCTGAAAATCGTGCTGGCGATTGCGCGCGGCGGCAGCCTGAGCGCGGCGGCGCGGGCGATGGGCAGCACCCAGCCGACCATCGGCCGCCGGCTGGAGGCGCTGGAACGGCGGCTGGACGCGAAACTGTTCGAACGCGAGGCCGGCGGCATGCGGCCGACGCCGCTCGCGCATTCGCTGCTCGATGGACTGGAACAAATGGACGCCGGCGCGCAGGCGATCCAGCGCAGGTCGCGGCGCGCGACACCGGCCTCGGCGGCGAGATTCTGGTGACCAGCCTGGACTGGCTGGGCGACGAGGTGATCGCGCCGATGCTGGCGCGCTTCGCCAGCCGGCATCCCGGTGTGCTGATGAGCTGATCAACGATACGCGCGTGTTCAACCTGGCCCGGCGCGAGGCGGATCTGGCGTTCCGGTTCGGCGCGTTCACCCAGGAGAACCTGGTGGATCGTCCGGTCGGCGACATCGCCTACGCGCTGTATGCGTCCGCCGACTATCTGGAGCGGCATGGCCGACCGGATCCCGCCGATGGTTTCGAAGGCCACCAGCTGGTGCTGCTGGACCGGGCGGCGGGCGAGGTGCCGCATGAAACCGGCCTGCGCGGCCTTGCCCATCGCGCACGCACGGTGCTGCACGGCAACGGCCTGCGCACGCACCTGTCGGTCGTGCGCGAAGGCATCGCGATGGCGATGCTGCCGTGCCTGCTGGGCGACCGCGAACCCGCATTGCGTCGCCTGCCGTTGCCGGGCACCACGCCGGTGCGCGCGGTGCGGGTGGGCTATCACGCCGACATGCGCGACACTCCGCGCCTGCGCGCGCTGATCGACTTCATCGTGCGGGAGTTCCAGACGCAGGCGGAGCGGCTCAATCCGGTAGTTTGAGGCAGTCGACATCAAGCGCAGCGGAGCAAGCTCCGCTCTACGGGGTGGCGGCGGTGGTGTAGTGCAGCGGCAGGCTGGCGGCGCCGACGCTCAGGCTGGAAGCGGACAGGGGCGAGACGACGACGCGGGGCATGACGAGTTCCGGCGGCAGCGTCGGCGGCATGCGCTGGCGCACGAGATCGGCCAGCAGGTGCAGCAGTTTCTCGGGAATCAGTCCATGCAGGACGATTCCGTCCAGATCCAGCGCGACGGTGAGGAACCTGCACAGGTCGTGCATCACGGATAGACCCGCTCGGCCCAGCCGTGGAGCAGGTGCTCGGGAATGTCCTCGATCACCACGTCGCGGACATGTCGCGGCGGCCGGGCCATGCGCTCGCCCAGGTACGCGAGCAGATCGCGGCCCGAGGGACGGATGCTGGAATAGGGAAACAACCCGCCGAATTCGCCGGCGTGGCCGCGTGCGCCGCGAAAGGGACGGCGGTCGAGGATCAGGCCGCCACCGAAGCCGTAGGCGATGTGCATGACCGCGAAACTGCCCAGCCGTTGTCCTTCGCCGTAATACATTTCCGCCAGCGCCACGGCCTTGGAGCTGTTCTCCAGCCAACACGGCAGTTCGAGCACGCCGGTGAAGAACGCCTGCAGATCGAGCGGCTTCCAGTCCTCGAATTCGTCGGGCAGATCGTTGTTGCCTTCGGGGCGGGTGCCGGAACCGTACGCGCCCAGCGCCACGCCGGGCATGGAGACGCCGGCGCCGATCAGCCGGGAAGTGTCGATGCCGGCCTCGGCGATCAGTTGCCCGAGCATGTGCGAGGCCGCCGCGCCCACCCGATCCGGCGCCAGGGTCGGCAGCGGCAGGGTCGCGCTCGCGCAGACGCCGCCCTCCATGTCGACGATGACGCCTTCCAGGTATTCGCTCTGCACGGCGATGCCGGCGGCGAAAGCACCACGCGGATTCAACCGCACCAGCTGCGCGGGCTTGCCGCGCTGGCCATCGCGCACCTTTTCCGACTCGATCACCAGGCCGCGGTCGAGCAGTTGCTGGATCAGCCGCGACAGGGTGGGCGGTGCCAGGTCCGACTCGCGCGACAGATCCGCGCGGGACATCGGTCCCCGATAACGGAGCAGGTCGAGCACGCGCTGCTCGCTTGGCGCCAGTCCCAGGGCGATGGACACGGATGCATTCCTTTATGTTCCAGTGACAAAGATATTACGGGCAAATTTCGTCAAGACCACAGAACAATTCGCGATAAAGCATGAAATCCGGTTGAAACAATCAGACAGTATGTTTCTTTGCGGAATATATTCCCCGCCACCCATCGGAGCCCCCATGCCGAGCCTTACCCGTCGTTCTGCCTTCAGGCTGTCCGTCCTCGCGGCCGGCGTCCTGGCCGCGCTGCCGGGGTTCGCCCAGAACCCACCCGCCACCGACGCCCCCCCGGCCTCCGAGGCACAGGACACCCCGGGAAGGGTACGGCCCGCCGACGCCCGCCCGGGCAATGCCGACGCCAATACCTTGGACGCCATCGTGGTCACCGGCGCCGCGCGCACCCAGCGGCGGTTCGACGCCTCCTACGCGGTCAATTCGCTGACCGCCGAGGAAGTGCAGCGGCTGGCGCCCAAGAGCTTCGCGGATCTGCTGGGCAGCGTGCCGGGCATCCATGTCGAATCCACCGGCGGCGAGGTGCAGAACATCACCCGCCTGCGCGGCATTCCGACCGATCGCGGCTACATCGTGTTCCAGCAGGACGGGCTGCCGCTGTTCCATGAAATCGACGGCCACTTCTTCAATTCCGGCGAAGGCATGCATCGCTTCGACGTCATGAACCAGCGCGTGGAGATCGTGCGCGGCGGTCCGGCGCCGATCTATGCCAGCGGCGGCGCGGCCATCGTCAACAACGTCCTGGTCGAGGGCGGCGACGAAACCCACGGCAAGGCGCAGCTGACCCTGGGCGACACCGGTCTGTACCGCGGCGAGGCGTACCAGTCCGGCGCGCTGTCGGAGGACACCTACTACGCGGTGGGCGGATTCCTCCGCCATCACGACGGCTACCGCGACAACGGCTTTCCGAACGACCAGGGCGGCCAGCTGCGCGCCAACATCAAGCACTACATGGAAGACAGCTGGATGAAGTTCAGCGCGACCTATGTCGACGACCACAACGTGTTCTACCTGCCGATCCCGGTCGCCGATCCGCGCAATCCCTCGGTCTCGCTGAATCCGTATCTGGATTACTTCGAGGGAACGATGAACTCGCCGTCGCTGCGCAACGTCTCGCTCAAGTACCTGGATGCGGCCGGCGTCATGCACGGCCTGCGCCGGGATCTGGGCGACGGCCGCCACATGCGTTTCGGCAACATCGGCTTCCAGTACGAGAACACCGCCGGCGACTGGACCATCTCGTTCAAGTCCGGCTACACCAAGGGCAAGCTGAGCTTCGACGCGTTGTATTCGACGACCAATCCGGCCGATGGCAACACCTTCGCCAACAGCTACCTGGATCGGGCGCGGGCCGCGTTCGGTCCGAACGTCGCCCGGCTCGGCTATGCGCTGGCTGGCAGCCGCGGCACGGCGGCCTATGATCCCTACGGCGCCTCCGGACTGGTGATCTCCGCGCAGTACCGCGCGATCGAGTCGGACTTCTATTCGGCGCAGGCGGATCTGAGCGCGGCGCGCCGGTTCGAGACCGGCCTGGGCGCGCACGAGGTCAACTTCGGCATCTACACCGCCTTCTACGGCACCACCGCGTTCACCGCCTACCAGGACATGCTGCTGGAAGTCTCCGGCAAGCCGAGGACGCTGGATCTGGTCGCCTATTCGGCCGGCGGCGCGCCGCTGGGCTACGTGACCGACAACGGCGTGCTGCGCTACACCACCACGCTCAATGCCGGCGAGGTCGATGCGCGGATGCTGGCGATCTACGCCAACGACACCTGGGAAATCACCGACAAACTGAAACTGGACGGCGGCGTCCGCCATGAGAAATACAGCTACGACGGCTACGCGCAGGACACCGCCGCCGCGAACCTGGGCGATGCGACCACGCTGGCCGACGACGCCACCCGCCGCTTCAACGGCGCCACCCAGACCCACAACCTCAGCCCATCGGTCACCAACTGGACCGTCGGCCTGAACTACGACTTCCGTCCCGGCCTGGGCGCGTACGCGCGCGCCTCCCACGTGGAGATTCCACCGCAGTCCAGCGTGGCGCGCAGCATCAATCCGACCATCGTCAAGACCGCGACCGATCAGTACGAGCTGGGCCTGAAGGCGTCGTTCGGTACCTCGTACCTGTACCTGACCGCGTTCTACACCAAGTTCGATCCGCTCAATGCCTCGTTCGTGGCGTACAACCCGACCACCGGCCGCAACGACCAGTCGGTGCCCTTCATCGGCACCGCGGTGTCGAAGGGCGTCGAACTCGACGGCCTGTTCCGGGCCGCGGACTGGTTCGCGGTGGCGGGCGCGGTGACCTTCAGCGATCCGCAGTACAAGGATCTGCAGAACAACTCCGGCGCCGACCCCAGCGCGGTGAATGGCAACCAGATCGTCCGCGAACCCAAGTTCTACGGACACATCCGCCCGACCGTGAACTTCGACGCCGGCGATGGACAGATCGAGGCCTATCTCCGCTACGATGTGGTCGGCAAGGCCTATGTGGATCTCTTCAACCGCACGATGCTGCCGTCCTATCGGACCCTCGGTTTTGGCGTGTCCTGGAAGCGCGGCCCGTGGGGCGTGCAACTGGTGGGCGACAACCTGACCAACGAAGAGGGCCTGACCGAAGGCAACACGCGCACCGACGCGCTGTCCGGGTAGGGTAGAGCGAGGCCATCTACGGACGGCCGCTGTTCGGGCGCAACTTCCGCTTGGTCCTGAGCCGGAGCTGGTGATGCGCGTCGCGGGACTTCTGTGCCTGATGCTGGCGGTGGCCACACCCGGACTGGCCGCGACCGTGGAAGACGACGTGACCGCCGCGCTGGGCCAGCGCCTGTTCCCGGCGCTGACCGCGGTCGGTCGCGGCCAGGCGACCCCGGAAGTCCGCAGCCTGCTGGCCGCGCGCGAACGCCGGCAGGCGCAATGCGGCGACGATGCCGCCTGCAAGGTCGATGCCGCGCGCTGGAACCGCCAGGAGATCGACGCGATGGCGACGCTGGCGGCGCCGGGCCGTCCGCCGGAAGCGATCCGCCGCGAACTGGCCGGTCTCAATTCCATTCTCGAGGTCTACGGCAAGGGCGCGGCTTCGCGCTATCCGCGAATCGACGGACCGATGGGCGAGGCGGGCAGCCAGCGGCTGGCTGCCGACGTCGCCACGCCGTGGCGATCAGCGAAGTCGGCCGCGGCGAGGCGGTCGCGTCGGCTGGATGCCAGCATCGGCCTGGCGCTGGCGCTGATCGATGTCAACGACCGGCTCGACGCGATCGCATTCGAGCCCATCGAAGTGGCCTCAACGCGGCCGCCTTCGCCCAAGGCGAAAACGCTGGACTGGTCGCGCTACCGCTACACCGCGATCATCGTGCTGGGGGCCGGTCCGGAAGATCCGCTGACGCCGCTGAGCGCGCGCGGCAAGCTGCACGTGAAGGTCGCCGCGCAGCGCTACTTCGACGGACAAGCGCCCTTCATCATCCTCAGCGGCGCCGCCGTCCATCCACGCGGAACCCGCCATGTCGAGGCGGTCGAGATGCGCCGCGCGCTGGTGGAGCGCTACGGCGTTCCGGAGCATGCGCTGGTCATCGAACCCTATGCCCGGCACACCACCACCAACCTGCGCAACGCCTCGCGCCTGTTGATGGCAATGAAGGCGCCGCCGGAGCGCGACGCGCTGGTGCTCAGCGATCCGAAGCACATCGACTATGTGGTGGGCGCGGAATTCACCGAACGCAACCGCACCGAACTGGGCTACCTGCCGGGCACGCTCGGCAAGCGCACCTCGCCGTTCGATGTGCCGTTCCGTCCCTCGCCGGATTCGGCGAAGGTGGATCCGCTGGATCCGCTGGATCCCTGAAGCACGGCCCGAAGCCCGGACGCCGCGCGCCCGCGTCGGGCGTGCGATCCGCTCAACGACCTCATCGTCCGATAGATGGCCATCGTGCAGAGCAGCGCGCCGAGCGCCGCCAACGCCGCCGAGCGGTCGAGCGCGAGCCCGTGATCGGCGGCCGGCGATCGCGCCACCGCCGGATCCAGCACCTGGCCCAGCATCAGCATCGACAGCGCGATGCCGAGCTTGGAAGCGAAGGTATAGATGCCGTAGGAAAAGGTATCCGCGCGCACCGAGGTCCGTTCGTGATGGCGGTGAATCAGGTTGGCGGCCGTGCCCCAGAGCAGCATGGTGCAGCCGAACGAACCGCCGCCATACAGGAACGCGAAGGCGTTCAGTCCGAGATCGCCGGCGACGCCCGGCAGCGTGAACGCATGCGACAGGCCGATGCAGGCGACGGCGGACAGGCCGGCGGCCAGCAGGAAGGCCACATGCTCGCCACGCCGCGAGGCCAGTTGCTGGAACAGCGGCAGCAGCGCCAGCGTGCCGATGGAAAAGGCGATCAGCACGCCGGAGCGTGATGCCAGGTAAGGCATCATCCTGCCCATCAAGAGAGCAGGCCGGCGTTGACGAAGGTGGCGAGCAGCAGCATCGCCATGCCCTGCGGCAGGCGCGGGAAGCTGCCGCCGCGGACGGGCGCGATGGCGCCGTGAACGTCCGCGTCGGCGGGTTCGTCCACCGGTTTCCGGATGACGCGGGCCAGTCGCCAGGCGGAGAGCAGCGCCGGCGCGCACAGCAATGCGATGAACAGCGCGACGGATCCGCCGGAACGCGAGGCCGCCGGTTCGCCGACCAGCAGGTAGGCGGCGAAGGCCACCAGGATGCGCGCGCCGCCGCCGAGAAAGTAACGCCCGGCCGACAGTTGCAGCACTTCCCGGTTGTCGCGCGCCAGCACCGAGGTCAGCGCGTTCTGGGGAACGTCGTAGAGCTTGTAGCAGAGCTGGAACACCAGCCCCGTGCCGAGCGCGTGGGCCACCGGCGACAGCGGCAGCGGCACCGAGAACAGCGCCATGAACGCCAGTGCCGAAACCAGCGCTCCCCATGCCTGCAGGCGGACGAGCCGGTGCGGCACGTCAGGCCCGCGTCCAATCAGCCAGCCCGCCACCGGATCGGCCAGCGCGCCGAACAGCATCAGCGCCATCGTCAGCAGGCCCATCGTCTGCGGCGGCAGCTGGAGATGCTGGGTCAGGAAGTAGGCGAACAGCAGATCGTAGGCGTGCCAGACCAGGCTCTTTCCGCCGTGCGCGGCCAGGTAATCACGGAACGGCTTGGGCATGACGACTTCTGCAAGGGGCGGGCTTGGGCGCGCGGGCGCGGACATGGACCGTCCAGGCGGTCCGGGGCGCAGTTATAGAGCCGTGACACTACGTGTTCATTTCAATCATGGCGCCGTCATGCGCGCCACCCGCCAGCGTGGTCGCCGGACGACCGCAACAGGATTTGCGACTGGGTGAAACGTTCCGTAACCGGGCTGGCGGAAGATTCTCCCCGCAGCGACGAGGCTCCCTCTCTCCCTCCCCGTCGCTTGCGAAGCCCGGCTTTCATGCCGGGCTTCGCTTTTGGGGCCTTGGCAAACGAGCGTGCCGGCCTGTTCATGCGGCGTGCGGAACGGATGCCCGGCTCGCGGCATGGGAGGAACGCCGGACGACCCGCCATGGCCAGGTGAAACATCTGATGTCGGCCGAGCCTCCCGACAAAGCGGGAAAAGCGCGCGCGGGTTTGTGCGCACATCGTCGCCGGAGACGACGGAATCCGCCAAGACCCAGGCGAAAAGCCCTTCCTAGACTCGGTGAACCGCCGCGTGCGGGTGGGCGGGCGTATCGGCAAGACCGCGCCGGCTCGGAATCACGGACGCGGCGACCGACGGCAATGAAGTACCTGGGGAGGGACGGCATGCAGCAAGGCAAGTTCAAACGAAATCTTTCCGTGGTGGACCTGACCCTGATCGGGCTCGGTGCCATCTTCGGATCCGGCTGGTTGTTCGCGGCCAGCCACGTGGCATCGATTGCCGGACCCGCCGGCATCTACTCCTGGCTGCTCGGCGGCGTGGCGGTGCTGCTGCTGGGGTTGATCTACTGCGAACTCGGCGCCGCCTTGCCGCGCGCGGGCGGCATCATCCGCTACCCGACCTTCTCGCATGGCCCGCTGCTGGGCTATCTGATGGGACTGATCACGCTGATCGCGTTCTCCAGCCTGATCGCCATCGAGGTCGTGGCATCCCGGCAGTACGCGGCGGCCTGGTTTCCGTGGATGAACAAGCCCGGCTCCGGCGACGCCAGCCTGGCCGGCTGGTGCGTGCAGTTCGCGCTGCTGTGCCTGTTCTTCCTGCTGAACTATTTCAGCATCCGTACCTTCGCGCTGGCCAACAACATCATCAGCGTGTTCAAGTTCGTCGTGCCGCTGCTGGTGATCGGCGTGCTGGCCCTGCATTTCCGGCCGGACAACCTGACCGATCACGGATTCGCGCCATTCGGCATGGCCGGCGTGGGTGCGGCGATATCCGGCGGCGGCATCATCTTCGCCTACCTGGGACTGACACCGATCATCTCGGTGGCCAGCGAGGTGCGGAATCCGCAGCGGACCATTCCGATCGCGCTGCTGCTGTCGGTGCTGCTGTCGACGCTGATCTACGTGCTGTTGCAGGTGGTGTTCCTGGGCAGCGTGCCGACATCCGCATTGACACAGGGCTGGGGACCGATTGGCGGTGAATACTCGCTGCCATATCGCGACATCGCGCTGGCGCTGGGTGCCGGCTGGCTGGCGGTGCTGGTGGTGTCCGACGCCATCGTTTCGCCCAGCGGCACCGGCAACATCTACATGAACGCCACGCCGCGCGTGATCTATGGCTGGGCCCGGACCGGCACTTTCTTCCGGTTGTTCACCCGGGTCGGCGTGTCGTCGGGCATCCCGCGTCCGGCGTTGTGGCTGACCTTCGCGCTCTCGGTGTTCTGGACGCTGCCGTTTCCTTCCTGGGAAGCGATGATCAACGTGGTGTCCGCCGCGCTGATGATGAGCTACGCCGTCGCGCCGGTCACCGCCGCCGCGCTGCGCCGCAGCGCGCCCGGCCTGGACCGGCCGTTCCGGGTGAAGGCGCTCAACGTGCTCGGTCCGCTCGCGTTCGTGGTGGCGTCCCTGATCGTCTACTGGTCCGGCTGGTCCACCGTGTCCTGGCTGCTGGGATTGCAGGTGCTGCTTTACCTGATCTACCTGGCCTGCGCGCGCCTGATGCCGTCGAGGCAATGGCCACTGCGCGCGCAGATCCGTTCTTCGCTGTGGCTGATCGGTTTCTACCTGATGATGATCGGCGTGTCGTGCCTGGGTTCGTTCGGGGGGCGCGGCCTGCTCGCGTATCCCTGGGACACCGTGACGGTGACGGGCGTCGCGCTGCTGGCCTACTACTGGGGCGCGGCCACCGGCCTGTCCGCCGCGCAACTGGATCTGGGCGCGGAGGACGATCAGTAGCCGGCGTCGCGCGGCGGTCCGCGATCAGGCGCTGGCGGTCGGCACCGTGCGCGGGTGCCGGCCCAGCGCACGGTAATCGCGCGGGGTCATGCCGACGGTGGCCTTGAACTGGCGGGTGAACGCGCTCTGGTCGGCGAAGCCGCAGGCCTGGCCGATGCTGGCAACGCTGGCGTCGTCCTGCAAAAGGCGCATGGCGGTCTCGATGCGCAGCTTGGTCAGCATCTGCTGCGGGGTGAGCTGGAAAACGCGGCGGAAATGCCGCTCCAACTGGGCGACCGACAGACCCGCCAGTTCCGCCAGCGCGGTGATGCGGATGTTCTCGCCATGATGCTCCTGCATGTGATCCACCACGGTCATCAGGCGTGGAAAGGTGGAATGGCGATTGTCCGGTTGGCCGAGATCGCGCGAGATGCCGATCAGCCCGACGATGGCGCCGGCCTGCATCACCGGCCGCTTGAAGGTGAGCGCCCAGCCCGGCATGCGGTTGGGAAACAGGTGGACCTCCAGCTGGTTCTCGATGATCTCGCCGTGCAGCACGCGCAGATCCTGTTGCTGGTAGCTGTCGCCGAAGCGTTGCGGGAACACCTCCACCGCGGTCCTGCCGAGCACGTCGGCGCGCTGTTTGCGACCCAGCCGGCGCATCAGGGTGAGATTGCAATGGGTATACCGGCCCTGCGCGTCCTTGATGAAGAACACCACGTCCGGCAGCGCGTCGTAGAGCGCCTGCAATTCCCCGGACGGAATGTCGATGTCGAATGGCATGGGCACGGAACTCCGGTAGCGGAAGGCGGAATCGCCGCGGCGGACAAAACGCGGAACGCATGCATCCACGCATCACCAGGATGCGCACCGCATGGGCGAACCGGCTGTATTCGGCATCCGCCGCGGTACCGAACCGGTAACGCGGCGACGGTTTGTCCGCGCTCGCTGCGGATACCTGTCCGCCTCTCCGAAAAGCACGATAGCAGTGATCCGCGTCGATATGTCAAAGCCGCCGGCAGGAAAAAAATGCTGCGGTGCACCGTCCCGGCCTTTCCGGAATCATGCCGAATTCCGCATCGGCACCGGACATTGCCGGCTATCCGCTGCCGGCGCGCGGATGAAAGCATGGTGGCCATGCAGACACTCGACGTCATCGATTCGCACACCGCCGGCGAGCCCACCCGGGTGGTCGTGGCCGGCTTTCCCGATCTCGGCGGTGGTGATCCGGCGGCGCAACTGCGCCGCTTCCGCCAGGATTTCGATCGCTGGCGCAGCGCCACCGTCTGCGAGCCGCGCGGCTCCGATACGGTGGTGGGAGCGCTGCTGTTGCCACCGACCGAGCCGGACGCGGCGGCGGGCGTCATCTTCTTCAACAATGTCGGCTACCTGGGCATGTGCGGACACGGCACCATCGGCGTGGTGCGGACCCTGCACGCGCTGGGGCGGTTGGCGCCGGGCGCGCATCGCCTGCAGACGCCGGTGGGCACCGTGGGCGTGGAACTGCACGCCGATGGCCGGGTGTCGGTGGACAACGTGGAGAGCTACCGGCTGGCCGCCGACGTCGCGGTGGACGTGCCGGGTCATGGCCGCGTGCGCGGCGACATCGCGTGGGGCGGCAACTGGTTCTTCATCACCGCGCAGACGCCCTTGCCGCTGATGCTGCGCCACCAGCGCGAGCTGACCGCCTATAGCGAAGCCATTGGCAACGCCTTGCGGAAGTCGGGCATCACCGGTGCCGACGGAGCGGAGATCGATCACATCGAACTCAATGCGCCGGCCGACGACGGCAGCGGTGTGATCGCCAACTTCGTGCTGTGTCCCGGACTGGCCTACGACCGCTCGCCCTGCGGCACCGGCACCAGCGCCAAGATGGCGTGCCTGGCCGCCGACGGCAACTCGCCGAGGCGAAACTGGATTCAGCAGGGCATCCTCGGCACCCGTTCGAAGGCCGCTACCGGCGCGGTACGCGCGGCATCCTGCCGCGGATCACCGGCGAGGCGTTCCTCACCGCGAAGGCGCAACTGTGCATCGACGACTCCGATCCCTTCGCATGGGGCATCGGCGCGGCAGGTGACGGCGCCAGGTGAACACGTTCGATCTCATCGTCGTCGGTGCCGGCATGGTCGGCACGGCCTGCGCCGATTCCGCTTGCGCGGAGGGACTGAAGGTGGCGCTGGTCGAGCCGGGGCCGATCGGCGGCGGCGCGACCGCGGCGGCGATGGGGCATCTGGTGGCGCTGGACGAGGATCCGGCGGAGCTCGCGCTGGCGGCATACTCGTTGTCGTTGTGGGAGGAATTCCCGGATCTGCGCGCGGCCGAATTCAGTCGCTGCGGCACGATCTGGGTGGCACGCGACGAACGGGATCTCGAACGCGTGGCGCCCAAAATCGCGCGCCTGGCCGCCGCCGGCATCCAGGCCGAAGCCCTGGACGCCGCGCGCTTGCGGGCGCTGGAACCGCATCTTTCGGCGGGACTCGCGGGCGGCCTGCGGGTCGGGCGCGAGGCGGTGGTGTACCCGCCGCGCGCGGCGCGTTGCCTGGTCGATCGCGCCCAGGCGCGTGGCCTGCGGCTGTTCCTCGGCCGCCGTGCCCAGGCTCGGTTCGACAGCGGCGTGGTGCTGGATGACGGCACCCGCCTGCACGGGGCGGTGCTGGTGGCGACCGGATGCGCGGCGCCGGCGTTGCTGCCCGGCCTGCCGGTGCGTCCGCGCAAGGGGCATCTGGTGATCACCGATCGCATCCCGGACGGGTCCATCATCAACTGCTGGAACTGGGCTATGCCGATTCCGCGCACGGCAACGCGGCCAGCAGCGTGGCCTTCAACGTGCAACCGCGTCCCACCGGGCAACTGCTGATCGGCTCTTCCCGCGAGGAAGGCGTGACCGAACCGGGCGTGTCCGCGGCAATGCTGCAGCGCATGCTGGCGCGCACGCTGGACTACCTGCCCATCCTGCGATCCGCGCAGGTCATTCGCGTGTGGACCGGATTCCGCCCGGCCACGCCGGACGGCCGTCCCTATCTTGGACGGATGCCCGGCGCGCGCGATCTGTGGGTGGCGGCCGGACACGAAGGCTTGGGCATCACCACCGCGCTGGGCAGTGCGCGGCTGCTGATGGATCTGTTCCTGGGACGCGAACCGGCGATCGATCCGACGCCATATTCGCCCGCACGGGCGGCACCATGAAGGGCGAGGTGCGCGTGCGGGTCAACGGCAAGCCGGTGGACGTGCCGGCCGGTTGCAGTGTGGCGGCGGCGATCGCGCGGGCTGGTGTGGCATCGACGCGTTGTTCGGTCGATGGCCAGCCGCGCGCGCCGCTGTGCGGCATGGGCGTGTGTTTCGAATGCCGGGTGCGGATCGACGGCCTCGACCAGCGTCGTGCGTGCATGACGCCGGTGCGCAACGGCATGCGGGTGGATACCAATGGCTGAGCGCGTTCGCGAATACGACGTGCTGATCGTGGGCGCAGGGCCGGCGGGCCTGGCCGCGGCGGCGGCGGCGTGCCGCCATGGTGCGCGGTGGGCCTGGTGGATGCGCAGGCCACGCCGGGTGGTCAGGTCTGGCGGCACGCGGTCGGCCAGACCGCCACGCCCGCGGCCGAACGCCTGCGCCAGGCATGCGCCGCCGGCGTTGGCTGGCATGCACAGACCCAGATCGTCGCCGTCGATGGCCAGGCCCGTGAACTGTTGGCCGAGGATTCTTTGGGCGCGTTGCGCCTGGGATTCCGCACGCTGGTTCTCGCCACCGGTGCGCGCGAACTGCTGCTGCCGTTTCCCGGCTGGACGCTGCCGGGCGTGACCGGCGCGGGCGGGGCGCAGGCGCTGGCCAAGCAGGGCGTTCCCCATGCGGGACGCCGGATCGTGGTCGCCGGGCGCGGCCCGCTGCTGCTGGCCGCGGCGGACACCCTGCAGCATCACGGTGCGCGGGTGGTCGCCCTGTGCGAACGAACCCCGCGCGATCGCCTGTGGCGTTTCGCGGCCGGATTGCCGCGCTGGCCGGGCAAGGCCGCGCAGGCGATCGCGCTGCGCCTGCGGCTGGCGCGCGTGCCGTACTGGCACGACAGCGAAGTGCTGGCCGCGCACGGCGACGGACGCGTGGAAGCCGTGGACATCCGCCGTGGCCGCGAACGCCTGCGCATCGCCTGCGACGGTGTGGCAGTCGGTTACGGACTGGTGCCCAACATCGATCTGGCGCAGTCGCTGGGCTGCGTGCTGGAGTCCGCATGGGAACCGGCGCCACGGCATCCGCGCGTGCGGGTGGACGCGAATCAGCAGACCAGCGTCGCCGGCATTTATGCCGCCGGCGAAGCCTGCGGCATCGGCGGCCGCGACAGCGCGCTGCTGGAAGGCGAAATCGCCGGCCACGCGGCGGCGGCCGGCGCGGATGCCGTCCCGGAATCGCTGCGCCGCCGGCAACGGCACGCGCGTGCGTTCGCCGACTGGCTGCAACGCCATTTCGAGCCCGACGCGCCGGTATGGCCGGCGATCGCACCGGACACGGTGGTGTGCCGCTGCGAGGACGTCACCCTGGAACGATTGCAGCGGTTTACCGACGCGCGTGACGCCAAGCTGGCCACCCGCTGCGGCATGGGCGCGTGCCAGGGCCGCATCTGCGGTACCGCGCTCACCGAATTGGGGCTGTTCGCCGGCCCCATCTCCACCGGGGACCGCCGTCCCCCCGTGTTTCCGGCCCGCATCGACACGCTGGCCGACTTTTCCGTTCCTACCCAGACAGGTGCATCACCATGAATCCGAGCCAATTCCTGCGCGGCGTACTGCCCGCCATCACCACGCCTTTCACGGAAGACGGCAGCGTCGATCATGCCTTCCTGGCCGAACATGCCCGGACGCTGGTCGATGCCGGCTGTACGGCGCTGGTGCCGCTGGGATCGCTGGGCGAGGCCGCGACCCTGGGCTTCGACGAGAAGATCGCGATCATCCGCACCCTGGTCGCGGCGGTCGGCGATCGCGCGCCGATCGTGCCCGGCATCGCCGCCCTGTCCACCGCCGAGGCGGTGCGGCTGGCGCGTGCGGCGAAGGAGGCCGGCGCGGGCGGGATGATGGTCCTGCCGGTCTACGTCTACACCAGCGACTGGCACGAAGCTTCCGCGCATGCGCGCGCGGTGCTGGAAGCGGTGGACCTGCCGGCCATCATCTACAACAACCCGATCGCCTACCGCACCGACATCACCCCCGAGCAGATCGCGGAACTGGCCCGCGATTACCCGCACGTGCACGCGGTGAAGGAATCCTCCGGCGACGTGCGCCGCTTCGCCGCCATCAAGGAACTGACCGGCGACAAGCTGGTGCTGCTGGTGGGCATGGACGATGCGATCGTGGAAGGCATCTCGATGGGCGCCGAGGGCTGGATCGCCGGCCTCGTCAATGCCTATCCGCGCGAGTCCGTGCGCCTGTTCGAGCTTGCCCGCGATGGCGGCTATGCGGCCGCGCGCGAACTCTACGAATGGTTCCTGCCGCTGCTGCGGCTGGACACGGTCGCCAAGTTCGTCCAGCTGATCAAGCTGGTGCAGGCGCAGGTCGGCATGGGCAGCGAACGCGTGCGCGCGCCGCGCCTGCCGGTGGAAGGCGCCGAACGCGAAGCGGCGCTGGCGGTCATCCGCCATGCCGCCGCCAACCCGCCGCGGCAGTCATGAGCGGGCCGGCGGCGCCGGTCCTGCTGGCCGGCCAGTGGCGGCATAGCCTGGAGGGGCCCGGTGAGAATGGAGCGGGCGCGAATGGAACCGGCGAAAATGGATCCGGCGCAAATGGATCCTGCACGTTCCAGGCCGATGATCCGGACAGCGGCGAGGCCTTCGGCACCCCCTATCCCGATCAGCGGTGAACGGGATCTGGAAACGGCGATCGCGTCGGCCTGCGCCGTCGTGGACGAGCTCGCCGCCGCGGATCCGGCCGCCATCGCGGATTTCCTGGAGCGCTACGCCGACGCCATCGAGGCGAACCGCGAATCGCTGGCGGCGCTGGCGCAACGGGAAACCGGGCTGCCGGTTTCGCCGCGTTTCCTCGATGCCGAGATTCCGCGCACCTGCGGCCAGTTGCGACTGGCCGCCGAGGCGGCGCGAAACCACGCCTGGACCCTGCCGACCATCGACACCCGCAATGGCCTGCGCGCGTGGCTGGCGCCGCTCGGCAAGCCGGTGCTGGTACTGGGGCCGGGCAACTTTCCGTTCGCGTTCAACGCGATTTCCGGCAGCGACTTCGCTTCCGCGCTGGTGGCGCGCACACCGGTGATCGCCAAGGCGCATCCCGGCCATCCCGGTACCAGCGAGCAACTGGCACGGCTGGCCCACGAGGCGCTGCTCGCCAGCGGGTTGCCCGCCGCCAGCGTGCAGATGCTGTATCATTTCCTAAAGCGCTTGGCCTGCGCGCCGCCGGCGATGCCCGGATCGGCGCGGTCGCGTTCACCGGCAGCCGCGCCGCCGGCATCGCCCTGAAGCGTGCCGCGGACGCGGCCGGGGTGCTGTTCTACGGTGAGCTCTCCAGCATCAACCCGGTGCTGATGCTGCCGGGCGCACTGGCCGAACGCGCGGAGACGCTGGCGCAGGAACTACTGTCCTCCTGCACGCTGGGCGCCGGCCAGTTCTGCACCAACCCGGGGCTGGTGCTGGTGCCCGAAGGCAATGATGGCGATGTCTTCGTCGACGCCGCGCGCCGCGGTTTCGCCGAGGCGCCGGAGGGCCTGCTGCTGTCGCGCGGCGGCCAGCGCCATCTGCGCGCCGCCGTGGAGGCGTTGATCGCGGCGGGCGCCGTGCCGCTGGCCGGTGGCGGTGTTGCCAGCGGTGGCGGCTTCCGCTGCCGTCCCGCGCTGCTGACCGTGGATGGCGACCGTTTCCTCGCCGCCGTGGACGCGCTCCAGCGGGAGGCCTTCGGCCCCGTCACGCTGCTGGTGCGCACACGCGACCCCGCGCAGATGGAAGCCGTCATCCGCGCGCTGGAAGGCCAGCTGACCGGCACGATCTACCTGGCCGGCGACGGTAGCGACGCCGATCTCTGGCGGCGGCTAGCGCCGCCGCTGCGCGCGAAAGTAGGGCGCCTGATCGCCAATCGCATGCCTACCACTTGGCGGCCAGCGCGGCGATGAACCACGGCGGCCCCTGGCCGAGCGCGAGCCACCCCGGCTTCACCTCGGTCGGGATGCCGGGCGCGATCAGGCGCTTCGCACGCCCTGCACAGCTACGACCACGTGCCCGATGCGCTGTTGCCCGCGCCATTGCGGAACCGCAACCCCGGACGCATGCCGAGACTCGTCGATGGCAGCTGGACCGATCGCGATCTGGAGGTGCCGGAATGATGGCGCAGATTGGCCATCTCTCGCCGATGCAGGCGACCGGAATGCTGCAACCATGGGAACGGCGTGCCACGCCCATCGCCGCGCAGGAGTACCTGCAGCGAATCGAACGCGCGCGTGCGCTGATGCGGGCGCGGGGCGTGGATGCGCTGCTGGTCGGCGCGGGCGCCTCGCTGCGATATTTCTGCGGGGTTCCCTGGAGCGCGAGCGAACGGCTGGTGGCCCTGTTGATTACCGGGAATGGCTTGCCGGTGATGATTTGTCCTGCATTCGAAGCCGGTTCGCTGGAGGCGGTGCTGAAGATTCCGGTCGAACTCCGCCTGTGGGAAGAAGACGAGGATCCCTGCGCGCGTGTGGCCCAGGCGATGAAGGATCGTGGCGCCCGCACGCTGGCGCTGGATCCGGCCGCCGCCTTCGCGATTCATCATGGCCTGTGCGAACACCTCGACGCGCGCCGCATCTGCGAGGCGAGCGGGATCATCGACGGCTGCCGGATGTGCAAGTCGCCCGCGGAACTGGCGCTGATGCAGCAGGCCTGCGACATGACCCTGCACGTGCACCGGCTGGCGGCCGGCATCGCCCGCGAAGGCACCACCAGCGCCGAACTGGTGCGCTTCATCGACGACGCTCACCGCGCGCTGGGCGCCGATGCCGGTTCCACGTTCTGCATCGTCCAGTTCGGCCATGCGACCGCGTTTCCACATGGTGTGCCGGGCGTGCAGTCGCTACGCGAAGGCGATCTGGTCCTGATCGACACCGGTTGCAGCGTGCAGGGCTACCACTCCGACATCACCCGCACCTGGATCCACGGCCGCACCAGTGACGAACAGCGTCGTATCTGGGATCTGGAACAGGCCGCGCAGGCGGCGGCGTTCGCGGCGGTGCGCCCGGGCGCATCCTGCGAAAGCGTGGACCGGGTGGCGCGACGGGTACTGGAGGCGGGGGGACTGGGACCTACTATCGTTTGCCGGGACTGCCGCACCGTACCGGGCACGGCTGTGGCCTGTCCGTGCATGAAGCGCCCTACCTGGTGCGCGGGAACCCCACCGCGCTGCAACCCGGCATGTGTTGCAGCAACGAACCGATGATCGTGGTGCCCGGACACTTCGGCGTACGCCTGGAAGATCACTTCCACGTCACCGAGGACGGCGCGCGCTGGTTCACGCCGCCTTCGCCAGCGATCGACCAGCCGTTTGCCTGAGGGAACGACTGGAACGACGGGTCGTGATGCGGGACCATGGAGCGCCGCGGGCGCGAGACCTCGGCGCTTGCCCGGAGAGGGTCCCATGCGAAACATCCTGTTCTGGTGCTGTCTGGTTCCGTTCGTGGCGCTGGCATCCGATGACCCGGCGAGACCGGCCCGCGTCCAGATAAGCGAGGGGCCGGACGGTTATCGGCTGACCGTGGACGGCCATCCATTCCTGATCCGTGGCGCGGGACTGGCGGATGGCAACCAGGAAGAACTCGCCGCGCGCGGTGGAAACTCCTTCCGCACCTGGAGCACCGGCACGGATCGTGCCAGGGTGGTCGGCATGCTGGATCGGGCGCGGCGCAACGGCCTGATGGTAGCGATGGGCATCGAGGTCGCGCGGGAACGTCATGGCTTCGACTACGGCGACACAGCGGCGGTGGAAAGGCAGTGGAAACGCGTCCGCGAGGAGGTACGTCTCTACCGGAATCATCCCGCCGTGCTGATGTGGGTGGTCGGCAACGAACTGAACCTCGAATCCCGCGATCCGCGGGTATGGGACGCCGTCAACGACTTGGCGGTCATGATCCATCGCGAGGATCCCCATCATCCGGTGATGACCACGCTGGCGGGATTCGACCCGGATTTGATGGAGCTGATCAGGACGCGCACGCCGGCCCTGGACCTGATCGGGATCCAACTGTACGGAGATATCGTGGATCTTCCCGCGAAGCTTGAACGCAGCCGCTGGATGGGACCTTACGTCGTCACCGAATGGGGACCGACCGGACATTGGGAAAGCCCGCAGACCGACTGGGGCGCTCCCATCGAGGGCGATGCGTCGCGGAAGGCGGCATGGCTCCAGGAACGCTACCAGCGCGTGATTGCGCGCGATACCCGCCAGGGGCTGGGTTCCTACGTGTTTCTCTGGGGCAACAAGCAGGAACGGACGCCGACCTGGTACGGCCTGTTCCTGGCGAGCGGGGAGAGCACGCCAGGGGTGGACACGATGCAATACCTGTGGACCGGCCAATGGCCACGTAACCGGGCGCCATCGATAACGCCGATCACCCTCGATGGAAAGGAAGCGGAGCGCAGTGTCGTGCTGCGGCCGGGGCAATCGGTCGAAGCACGAACCGCGAGCATGGATCCGGATGGCGATGCGATCTCGTTCCGCTGGCAGGTCCGGGAGGAGAGCAGGGCGACTTCGATTGGCGGCGATGCCGAAGCCTTGCCGCCCGAGGTCGCCGTCGATTTCCGCAAGGATGGGCGCGGCGGGGCGTCTTTCCATGCGCCCGCGCGCACCGGCAACTACCGTCTGTTCGTGGAAGTCCACGATGGACGCGGGCACGCGGCGCACGCGAATTTCCCGTTCCGGGTGGAAGAGCGTGCCACGACGCCATGACGAAGGGTCAGGTGCGAGGCAATGTTGACAGCGCTGTCATCTGGCTGCTAAACCATGCCGCGGGTCGGGGCGCGCAGTTCACGCATCGCGGCGGTGGCCCTGGCGGGGCCGGCGCGGCACGCGGTCGCTTTCCGTAGCCGGTCGCCGGCATCGTGCAAGGGCGGACACCAACTATGCGCACTCGGATTGAAGACGTGGCGGCGGCGGCGGGGGTCTCGATGAAGACCGTTTCCCGCGTGCTGAATCATGAGCCCAACGTGCGCGAAGAAATGCGCCAACGGGTGATGCGGGCCGTGGAGGCGCTGCAGTACCGGCCCAATCTTTCCGCGCGCAGCCTGGCGGGACAGCGGTCCTATACCGTGGCCCTGATCTACAACAATCCCTCCCGCAACTATCTGATGGAAGTGCAGAGCGGCATGCTGGAAGCCTGCCGTGCCAACCACTACAACCTGGTGCTGGCGCCGGTCGGGGCATTGCGCCAGCAGAGATCGACGGATCTCAAGGTCGTGTTCGAGAACTTCGCGCCGGATGGCGTGGTGCTGATTCCGCCACTGACCGATGATGCCGCCGTGCTGGCGCATCTGGAAACGCATGGCGTGCCTTTTGCCTGCATCGCGCCGAAACACCCGCAGGAACGAATCGGCGTGATGATGGAGGAAACCGTGGCCGTCATCGAATTGATGCAGGGATTGATTGCGCTGGGGCATCGCCGCATCGGGCATATCAAGGGCCCGGCTTCCCACGGGGCCTGCCAATGGCGCTACCGCGGTTTTCAGCAGGCGTTGCGGGCAGCGGGCATCGAAGAGGATCCCGATCTGGTGGTGCAGGGTGAATTCTCCTTCGAGTCGGGCATCGAAGGCGCGCAGCGCCTGCTGGATCTGGCCCATCCGCCGACGGCCATCTTCGCGGCGAACGACGACATGGCGGCGGGCTGCATACGCGTGGCCTCCCAGCGCGGATTGCGCGTTCCCGCGGATCTCTCCGTCTGCGGATTCGACGACACCCCCATTGCCCGGCACATCCATCCCGCATTGACCACGGTGCGCCAGCCGACCTCCGAGATGGGACGGATGGCGACCCTGGAATTGCTGGCGCGGATCCGTTCACCCGACGCGGGCCGCATGGTGCGTGTGGATCACGAAGTGCTGTTCCGTGAATCGACTGGGCGTCCGCCGCGCCGGCGTTGAGCGCGTTGCTTCGCTCATGTCCGCATCGGACATGGGCAGGACATTCGTGGACAAACAGGTGCCCGCGCGCCGCGACGGGCCGATCGCGCGCACGGCCATCACCGCTGTCTGCACACCTGTGCAGAAAACAAGATGCGCCCCGGTGCAAGAAAAAGTTCGTCATTCCACGTAGGTGGAAAACGATTTCAGTTGCGCCGCACAAATCGCGAAATGGCTTAAAACAAGCCTTTTTTTGCCAATATCGAGTTGATTCAAGGAAAAGTTGACAACGCTGTCAATCGGGCGTCCAATTCGGCGCCAGCAGAGGTGAATGCTATCGATTGAGCAAAACGCGCGTCGTGCGGTTCGTGAATTCCCGGGGAGGAAGATCCATGAAGCAGGTGCAGTTCGTTCCGAAGAAGAAGCTCCTGACATCGGCACTGTTGCTGGTGATGACCAGTCCGGCGTGGTCGCAGGAGAGCGCGCCGGTGAGGAGGAAGAAGCGCAGGCGGCACCGCCACAGACAGACCCCGCCACGCTCGACACCGTCACGGTCACCGGTATCCGCGGCAGTTTCATGTCGTCGATGAACCTGAAACGCGACTCGGCGGGGCGTGGTCGACGGCATCGTCGCCGAGGACATCGGCAAATTTCCCGATACCAACCTCGCCGAATCCCTGCAGCGCATCAGCGGCGTGTCCATCGACCGCTCGCTGGGCGAGGGTTCCAAGGTCACCGTGCGCGGCGTGGGACCGGACTTCAATCTCGTGCTGTTGAACGGCAGGCAGATGCCGGGCGGCTTGCTGGGGGCCGCGGCGCGGGTGTTTCCAATTCGCGCGCCTTCGATTTCGCCAACCTGGCTTCCGAGGCGATCAGCGCCATCGAGGTCTACAAGACCGCGCGCTCGGACACGCCCAGTGGCGGCATCGGCGCGACCATCAACATCAAGACCGCGCGCCCGCTCGACAATCCCGGCCTGGTCGCCAATGTCGGCATCAAGGCGGTCAACGACACCACGGTGGACAACCTGCCGCGCACCTTCAAGGGCGAATCGGTGACGCCCGAAATATCGGGCATCTTCAGCAACACCTTCGCCGACGGCAGGTTCGGCGTGGCGTTGTCGGCCAGCTACCAGGAGCGGGATTTCGGTTTCAGCCAGGCGTCGGTCGCCAATGGCTGGGCCAAGTTCCGCGGCGACGACACCACCAGCTGGAACCGGCTGCCGCAACCGGGTGAGCCGAACTCCGAACTCATCACCAACCGGCCCGGACCCAACGACGTCTATTCGCGCCCGCAGAACACCGGGTACAGCGTCAATGGCGTCCAGCGCCAACGCACCAACGGCCAGCTGGTCCTGCAATGGGCGCCCACCGATCGGGTGACCACCACGCTGGACTACACCTACTCGGAGAACAAGATCCAGCAGCAGCGCAGCGAGCTGTCGGTCTGGTTCAACTACCAGCCGGGCGAAAGCACCTGGACCGACGGCCCGGTGTCGGCGCCGACGTCCTACTCCGAGTTCACTTCGGGAACGGCGGACGTGGCGATGGGCGGTGCCCAGTTCGCGACCAAGAGCGAGAACAAGTCGCTGGGATTCAACGTCGAGTGGGAAGTCAACGACTCGCTGGACCTGGAATTCGACTATCACGACTCCACCGCCGAGACGATGCCGGACAGCCCCTACGGTTCGGCCGGCGTGCTGGCGGCGGCCGCGTTCGTGCGCGGCACCACCACCGTGGACTACAGCCGTCCGCTACCGATCGTGCACATGGAATTTCCCAATGGCGGGGTTGAGCCGTCGCGGGCGCTGGTGACCGGTTCGGTCTTCCACAACAGCTACACCAAGTCGGAAGTGGAGCAGGGCCAGATCAAGGGCCGCTTCAAGTTCGGCGACTATTCCGGACTGGATTTCGGTGTCGCCTCGACCGAGGTGCAGAACCGCACGGCCTACGGCTACATGCAGCGTGATACCTGGGGCGGCGTCGGGCAGCCGGGCGACTACGACGACGACATCTGGTACGCCGACGACATGTCGCGCTACTTCGACAGTTTCTCCAATCACGGGGACCCGCGCTGGAGCAGCCGGTTCCTGGTGTTCGATTTCGAGCGCCTGCGCCAGCGTGCGGCCCAGGTCGGCGACGCGGACAACCCGGCCTGCCCGACCTGCTACGTGGCGCCGGACGAGTTCACCCGCGACATGCGCACGACCGAGAAGTCGAAGAGCGCATTCCTGCAATGGACCACCACCTGGGACTGGAAGGTGCCGATCCATGCGGCCGTCGGCGTCCGCTACGAGAAGACCGACGTGGAATCCACCGCGCTGGTCCCGATCGGCCAGACCATCACCTGGCTTTCCGCCAACGAGATGGTCGTGAACTATGGCGAGGCCGGTTTCACCCGGCTGGAAGGCGACTATGCCTACTGGCTGCCCAATCTCGACCTGAGCGCGGACCTGAGCGAGAACATGGTGCTGCGCGCCAGCTACGGCCGGACCATCGGCCGGCCCGGCTGGGAGCAGATCCAGGGCGGCAAGACCATCGCCAACATCGTGCGCGTGGACGGTGGCGACGGCAGCCAGGGCAACCCGGCGCTCAAGCCGCTGGTGTCGGACAACTTCGACGTGTCGTTCGAGTGGTACTACGGCGAGGCGAGCTTCGTGTCGCTGGGCTACTTCCGCAAGAACATCGACAACTACATCGGCACCAGCCAGGTGGCCGACACCTCCTTCGGCCTGCACACGCCGGTGGGCGGCACTTACTGGAACAACGCGATCGCGGCCGGATGCCCGGCCACCGACATGGTCTGCATCCGCAACTACATCTTCCGTAACCATGACGGCGACCCGGGAGTGACCCACACCGGCACCAACAGCAACGGCGAGGAAACCGGCAACATCGTCGGACAGCCAGGGGATCCGGTCGCCAGTTTCGACATCACGGTGCCGGCCAACCAGAAATCGGCCTCGCTGGATGGCTGGGAATTCAACATCCAGCACATGATCGAGGACACCGGTTTCGGCATCGCGGCCAACTACACCATCGTCAATTCCAGCCTGACCTACGACAACTACAACCTCGGCGAACAGTTCGCGCTGGAGGGACTCAGTGATTCGTTCAACGTCGTGGGTTTCTACGACAAGGACAAATGGCAGATACGGCTGGCGTACAACTGGCGCGACAAGTTCCTGTCGAGCCGTTTCGATGGCCAGGGGCCGAATCCGAACTACACCGAGCCCTACGGGCAACTGGACGCCAACATCAGCTACCAGTTCAACGACCACCTGAGCCTGAGCCTGGAAGGCATCAACCTGACCGACGAGACCCAGCGCGTCCATGGGCGGCACGTGAACCAGGCGTTGTGGGTCACCCAGAACGGACCACGCTACATGTTCGGGCTGCGCTACAAGTTCTGAAACCGTGCCCATGACGGGCCGGGCCGCCGGTGCGCGGCGGCCGGCCTATCATGGGCCAGCCCGGACAGCATGGTTCCCGCAATGCCCCGACACGCCCTGCTCAACAACATCGATCACCGCGATCTGCGCATCGACATCCGCCGCGGCGAGGCGCTGGGCGACGCGCTCATGCTCGCGCCGATCTTCCCGGGCGAGTTCCGCGCCATCCAGCCGCACTATCCGATCGTGTTCCAGCGCCTGCAGGACGGTGGCTTCCAGCCGGTGGCGCTGTTCGGGTTCCAGCCGGGGCAGAACCTGTTCCTGGAAGGGGATGACTGGCAGGCGCCCTACCTGCCGCTGTCGGTGGAGCGGCAGCCGTTCCTGATCGGCGCCTCGGGCGGGGAACTGCTCATCCATGTGGATCTGGATCATCCCCGCGTCGGCGATCACGCGGGCGAAGCCGTGTTCCGCGAACATGGCGGAACCACCGACTATCTGGAGCGAATCAACTCCGTGTTGCTGGCGTTGCACGAGGGGCTCGCCGCCAACCCGGCGCTGTCGACCGCGTTGCTGGCGCATGGTCTGCTGGAATCGTTCGTACTCGATATCACCCTGGACGACGGCACGCCGTGCCGGCTGGCCGGCTTCCACACGATCCACGAGGAACGCCTGAAAGCGCTGGACGCCGGGGCGCTGGCCCGCCTGCATGCCGCCGGCCACCTGGAAGCGATCTACATGGCGATCGCCTCGCTCTCCAATTTTCGCGATCTCATCGCCAGGCTCAATCGCCGCCATGCTGCCCGCCGCTGAGCCCATCGAGGAAGCCGGTGGCATCGATCCACAGGCGCTGCCGGCGCGGCTGCTGGATTTGTCCCGACCGGTGGTCCTGCGCGGACTGGTTGCCCATTGGCCGATGGTCCAGGCAGCGCGGCGCTCGACGGAGGAGGCGATCGCGTACCTGAAGGGATTCGAGCGGCCCGGCGCGCCGCCGGTGGTGGCGACGGTGGGACCTCCGGACATCCGCGGCCGCTTCTTCTACGACGCGGATCTGCAGGGATTCAACTTCAGGCAGGAAAAGGTGCCGCTGGGCGTGGCACTGGATACGCTGCGCAAGTACCTGCCGGATCCGGCGCCGCCGGCCATCTACGTCGCCTCCACGACCCTCGATACCTGGCTGCCCGGATTCCGCGAACACAACGATCTCGGGCTCGGCGAGCGCGAGGCGCTGGCAAGCATCTGGATCGGCAACCGGACCCGCATCGCCGCGCATCAGGACGTGCCCGACAACCTGGCCTGCGTCGTAACCGGCCGGCGGCGCGTCACTTTGCTGCCGCCGGATCAGCTTGCGAACCTGTACGTGGGGCCGCTCGATTTCA
>OFCY01000043.1_pt1 | contig 26143 bp, 28 predicted proteins | sample 1520981 | NCBI WGS metagenome assembly OFCY01 (sample SAMEA2532533, study PRJEB24079) | metagenome
CCGTGCCTGGCAGGCCGCAGAAACGATAGGTGGCATTGTTGTACAGGCCCTGATCCGGTGTCGGATAGAAACTCGTGCAACTGATAGGCCGTCCGGACTGGAAGATGGGAGTCGCCCCCACCGCCATTCCGGCGAGAACTCATAGAAGCCGAAGGCCTTGATCTGGTGCTCGCGATGGTTGGGCAGCAGTCCGTTTGCGCCTACCATCAGCTGCGGAAGATCCCAGTCCTGCGTGACCGAAACATCCGCCTGTCCACCAGCGCCGGTATCGGTTTCAGAATTCAACTGTCCTTCGGTATTGCCATAGTTCTTCGACCAGGTGTACTCGATCTTTCCGTACCAATTGTTCGAGAACGGATGCTCAGCATAGAGATCCAGAGCCCAGTACTTGCGCTTCAACTTCGGATAACCAAGCTGCTGCGTAGTAAAGGTAATCTCGTCATAGCCACCGGCGTCGTTTGCCACCCGGAACGTGTTGGTCTCGCCCGGGTTGAACAGGAAGCAATGGCCTTCCAGAACCTGCGAACAGGTGTCATCGATTACCACTCCGCAGCGTGCGGTAGGTGGCTTTCACGCCATAGTTGAAGGACGGATTGAGCAAATGCTCGATGCCTACCGCGAATTCATCCTGAAAGTGGGACTTAATGTCCTTTGCCGCAATGGTCTTCGGATCCGGCTGCTCGCCGCATTCGAGGTTCGAGGATACCTGATTGGTTCCGGGACACAGGCGGCCGGCCGCCGGATCAACGGGAATGGGATTCAGTCCGATGGGAGCACCCGTCGCCTGGTCAATTCCGGTATAGGTGAAATACTCCACGGTGTTGATCGCGGCCGAGGCGCCACGCACTGCCACGTTGTTGGGAACGGCGAGATGATAACGGCCGGCATTCGCAAACAGCTTCAGTGAAGAATCGCCCAGCACATCCCAACTGAACGCCCAGCCGTGGCGCCCACTGGTTCTTCTGCTCGATATAGATGTCACCGTCGCTGTTGTAGTTCTTGAAACTCTCGTTTCGCACGCCGATAGTCAGCAGCATCGCATCATTTAATTGCCAACGATCCTCAAGATAGAAGGCCCGTTGCTTGACCTCAACATTCGCATTCAAGGTGGTGATGACGGTACGTAGTAGCCGTCTCACTACCTCGCGCGCCAACGACCGGAACCGACCACCGGACGTGCAGCGGAGGCCAACCGACCGTTCGGTAAGACATCGATCGCGGCGGTCCCTCGTCATCAATGTGTTGGTAGTTCCAACTGTATCCGCCACCGACCTGGGAGCCTGTCACCGAAGTCGCCTTCTGTTCGTCGACGCCAAAACGCAGGTCATGGCTTCCAATACGGTATTCGAGGTCGAAGCGACCGCCTTCGGTCTTGTCGTTTGCACCTGGCAACAACACGGAAGCCGCGGACGAGCACGGCTGCACGTAATTCAGGCCTGGAAGATGATTCAGCGGATCCTGGCTGTTGTTGATTCTCGGACACGCCGGGTTGTAGTTGAACGGGATATTGGTGTGATCGATCTCCTGCTGGCCTTACATTGCAGTCAGGGTCAGGTTATCGGTCAGGTAACCGGTGTACTTCCCGATGTAAAGGCGGCTTTCATCCTTGCGGTCAAATCCACCAACATCAACGTGATTGCGGACCTTGCCGTTATACGAAAAACCGGAAAGACGCGGCGTGTATTCGGTCGTATCGTTGATCGCCGTTAACTCGACCTGGTGGTTGTCGGTGATATTCCAGTCCACCTTGCCAATCCAGCGCGGGAGCCGGTACTTGTATCGGTTCCACCCTTGGGTACTCGACGTAGTTGCCGAAGTGGCGTTCAAATTGAAGCATCGCCCTGGCGCTTGACGATTTCGCCCGAGGCGTAGAAGAACAATTTGTCCTTGATGACAGGGCCGCTGGCGTACGCGCCGTATGACATGCGCCAGAAGTTGTCGTCCTTCCGGTACGAATACAAGATGCCGTCCGTCGTAGGCGCGTAACCGGTTTTTGGATAGTACTGGTTAACGCGCTCGGCGCGTCCCTGTTCCGGTTCCCAGGTGACGATCCCACCAAACTTCCAGTCGTTGGTACCTCGCTTGGTCAGCACATTGATGACGCCACCGGTCGAGCGGCCGAACTCGGCTCCATATCCACCAGTCAGCACTTGGACCTGACTGATTGCGTCATACGGCAGCTCGGTGAATCCGATGTTTGTCAACGGGTTTGTAACCGGATAGCCATTGATGTAATAGGCATTTTCCGACGCTGCGGAGCCGCCAAAGCTGGTGACCTGTCCACCCGTGGAAGTATTCTGGTAATTGGTGCTGGAAATGACGCTGGGCGCGAGCAGTGCAATATTGGTCACGTCACGTGCGATGGGCAGCTTTTCTAGCTGCTCCGAGGTGAACACGGTGCGCGTATCGGTCGAAGACACATCAATCGCTGACGCGATTCCAGTGACCGTGATGGCCTCAAGATTGGTGGCATCCGTTGCGGCGCTCGCGGCCGCATTGAAATCGACCAAGTTCCCACTTAAAATGGTCACACTGATGTCTTCGCGGATACCAACGGTCTTTCCATCCTGTACAAGTTCAACCGAGTAGGTGCCGGGAGGCAGCGATGCGAACCGGAAGCGACCGCCAGCATCTACCGGCATCGTGCGGGTGAAGCCCGTCGCGGGATTCTTCACCACGACACTGGTGCCCTGCTTTGCCTCGACCTGACCGAAAATCGAACCCGTAGCATTCGATTGCGCGTGAACGCCAGATGCCAAGCACAAGCTCAACGACAGACCGAGCGCCGTCTTGGTCAGCGTACGACCGATCCGGGACTTCCCGGACACAAATTTCTTGTTCAAAAGTCTCTCCCCCGAGAATTTGCAGAATGCATGAATGGAGTCAGAACAAATGCTCTGACCCATTACTTATAGCAGTCACAAAACGTAATTCTTATACCGTTTTCACGTTATTGTAACTTTGCTGGCATTAGTCCCGGCAGCTAAGTTCCAGGCGATAAGCAGCAAGAGCAGGAGGCCGCGTAGTAAAATGACGCACTCTTTGCCAGTACAGGTCATCTATGCCCCCCCTCGCCTATCGCCGCATCCTGCTCAAACTTTCCGGCGAGGCGCTGATGGGGTCCGAGGACTACGGCATCGACCCGGTCGTGATCGGGCGGATCGCACGTGAAATCATCGAGGCCCGCGACGCGGGCGCCGAAATCGGCCTGGTCATCGGCGGCGGCAACATCTTCCGCGGCGCCGGCCTGGCCGCCGGCGGCATGGATCGGGTGACCGGCGACCAGATGGGCATGCTGGCCACCGTGATCAACGCGCTGGCAATGCAGGACGCCCTGGAAAAACTGGGCGCCAAGGTCCGGGTGATGAGCGCGATCAAGATCAACGACGTGTGCGAGGACTACATCCGCCGCCGCGCCGTCCGCCACCTGGAAAAGGGCCGCATCGCGATCTTCGCCGCCGGCACCGGCAATCCGTTCTTCACCACCGATTCCGGCGCCGCGCTGCGCGCGATCGAGATCGGCGCGGATCTGCTGCTGAAGGCCACCAAGGTCGACGGCGTCTACGACAAGGACCCGAGCAAGCACGCCGACGCCCAGCGCTACGAGCAGCTGACCTACGACGAGGTCATCGCCCGCGACCTGCAGGTGATGGACACCGCCGCGTTCGCGCTCTGCCGCGACAGCGACGTGCCGCTGCGCATCTACGACCTGTCGGTCCCCGGCAACCTGATGCGCATCCTGCGCGGCGAAAACATCGGCACCCTGGTAAAGGGCCGCGGCTGATTTCACCGATTGGTCCGGGCCCAACCGGCTCCCAATCCCCAATCCCCAATCTCGAATCCCCTCGCCTGTAATAGTGTCCGCCGCACCCACGCGGCACTCTGTGCGGCATGGGACATTCACACGGCTCGCACCACCACGCGCACGGTTCGACGACCCGGACCTTCGCGCTGGTCACCTTGATCAACCTGGCCTACACCGCCCTGGAGGCGGGTTACGGCTTCCACACCAATTCGCTGGCGCTCCTGTCCGATGCCCTGCACAACTTGGGCGATGTCCTCGGACTCGGCCTGGCCTGGGCGGCGGCGGCGCTGGCGCGCCGTCCCCCGACCAGCAGCCACACCTACGGATGGCGCCGGGCCACCCTGCTTTCCCCGCTCGCCAACTCGGTCCTGCTGATGGTGTTCTCCGGCGCGCTGGGCTGGGAGGCGGTCCGCCGCTTCAGCGCGCCACCGGCGATTCCCGCGACCCCGGTGATCGTGGTCGCCGCCATCGGCATCGCCATCAATCTGGGGGCCGCCTGGCTGGTCCGGGACGGGCATGCGCATGACCTGAACAAGCGCGGCGCCTTCCTGCACCTGATGGCGGACGCGGCGGTCTCGCTCGCGGCGGTGAGTTGCCGGCCTGGGCATGCTGGCGTTCGGCTGGGCCTGGCTCGACCCGCTGACCGCCCTGCTGATCGGCGTGGTCATCGCCATCGGCACCTTCGGGCTGCTGCGCGACAGCTTCAACGCCACCATGGATGCGGTTCCCCCGAGCATCGACCAGGCCCAGGTCCAGGCCTTCCTGGCCGGCCAGCCCGGCGTGCAGGCGGTCCACCACCTGCACATCTGGCCGCTGGGCGCCGGGGAAATCGCCCTCACCGCCCACCTGGTGCGGCCGGAGGGCGAGGATCACGACGCTTTCATCGACGCCACCCTGCATGCGCTGGACCACCGGTTCGGCATCAACCACGCGACCCTGCAGATCGAGCGCGGCAGCCAGTGTGGGCACGACCTGCACGATGCCGCGCCGCACCATTCGCACTGAGTCCAGCCGGGCCCCGGGCCGGAACGTCCGCAAAGGTGCCAGGAACGCCTATAATCGGGCGTTTAAGAATTGCCACGGAACCGCTGATGCTCAACGACATCAAGAAAGACGCGCAGGCGCGCATGGCCAAGAGCATCGACGCCTTGCGTCACACCCTGGTCAAGGTGCGTACCGGCCGCGCCTCCACCGCACTGGTCGAACACCTGAAGGTCAACTACTACGGTTCCGACGTGCCGCTGAGCCAGGTTGCCACCGTCGCCGTCTCCGACGCGCGCTCGCTGACCATCACCCCGTGGGAAAAGCAGATCGTCGGCGCGGTCGAGAAAGCCATCCTGGCCTCCGATCTGGGCCTGACCCCGAACACCGCCGGCACCACCATCCGCCTCAATCTGCCCGCACTCACCGAGGAGCGCCGCCGCGAACTGTCCAAGGTCGTGCATGGCGAAGGCGAGGACACCAAGGTCGCAATCCGCAACATCCGCCGTGACGCCAACCAGCAGGTCAAGGATCTGCTGAAGGACAAGCAGATCACCGAGGACGAGGAGCGTCGCGCGGAAGAAGAGATCCAGAAGCTGACCGACAAGTCGATCAAGGACGTGGACGACGTGGTCAAGGCCAAGGAACAGGAATTGATGGCGGTCTGAGGACTGCCATGTCCACCGCCAGACCCGGGATTCCACGTCATCTGGCCGTCATCATGGACGGCAACGGACGCTGGGCGGAACGCCGTCGGCGTCCGCGCGTGATCGGCCACCGCGCCGGCGCCCGCGCGGTCAACGTGTGCATCGACTTCTGCCTGGAGCATGGCATCGAGGCGCTGACCCTGTTCGCCTTCTCCAGCGAGAACTGGGGGCGGCCGGAGGAAGAGGTCGGCGCGCTGATGAAGCTGTTCCTCAATGCGCTGGACCGTGAGGTCGACGAGCTCGACCGGCGCGGCGTGCGGGTGCGTTTCATCGGCGAGCGCGAGCGCTTCTCGCCGGCGATCCGGCAGCGCATGGAGGCCGCCGAGGCGCAGACCGTTGCGAACACCCGGTTGACCCTGGTCATCGCCGCCAGCTACGGCGGCCGCCAGGACATCGCCCAGGCCGCACGCATGCTGGCCACCGAAGTCGCGGCCGGCCGGCTGCGGCCCGAGGATATCGACGAGGCGGCGATGGGCCGCTGCGTCGCGCTGGCCGATCTGCCGCCGCCGGATCTGTTCATACGCACCGGCGGTGACCATCGGGTCAGCAATTTCCTGCTGTGGCAGTTGGCCTATACCGAACTCTGGTTCACCGAACTGCTGTGGCCGGACATGGACGCGGCGACCCTGCAACGCGCGCTGGACGACTATGCCGGCCGCGAGCGCCGCTTCGGCCTGACCAGCGCCCAGATCGCGCACGGCGCGACGGAGAACACTTCCGCATGAGCAATCCCGGCGGCACCAAGGTCCGCGTGATCGCGGCATTGACGATGGCGCCGATCGCCATCGCGGCCATCCTCCTGCTGTCCACGCCCTGGCTGTCGGCATTGGCCGCGCTGGTGTTCCTGGTCGGCCTGTGGGAATGGTTCAAGCTGGCGGAAAATCGACGACACCCTGCCGCGCACGCTGCTGCTGCTCGCCAACCTGCTGCTGATGGTGCTGCTGGTCTGGGCCTCGGCCGGCTCGCCCGATCTGGTGCCGTTGCGGCTGGTGTCGCTGCTGGGCGTGTTCTGGTGGGTGCTGGCGCTGCTGTGGTTGCGCTTCTTCGATTTCGCCTCGGATCACGAGACCTGGGCCCGCGGTTTCAAGCTGGCCGCCGGCACCCTGGCGATCGTGCCGGCCTGGTGCGCGCTGTGCGTGATCCACGCCGGCCAGCCCTACGGCCACCGCTGGCTGTTCGTGGCGCTGGCCATCGTCTGGGCCGCCGACAGCGGCGCCTATTTCGCCGGCCGTCATTTCGGCGGCCGCCTGTTCGGCCGCAAGCTCGGCCCCCCGCATCAGCCCCAACAAGACCATCGAAGGCGTATTCGGCGGCGTCGTGGCCGGCCTGCTGGTGGGCGCGGCCGGCACGTTCTTCGCCGGTGCCGGCCTGATCGAGCTGCCCTACGTGCTGATCGTCGCGGTCGCGACCGTGCTGTTCTCGGTGGTCGGCGACCTGTTCGAAAGCCTGCTCAAGCGCCACGTCGGCGCCAAGGACTCCGGCGACGTCATTCCGGGCCACGGCGGCGTGCTCGACCGCATCGACGGCGTGCTGGCCGCGCTGCCGATCTTCGCGCTGGGCAAGGAACTGTTCGGGTTCTGACATGGCGACCGGCAGCGCGCTCCAGCGGGTGGCGGTGTTCGGCGCCACCGGTTCCATCGGCGCCTCGGCGCTGGACGTGATCGCGCGCCACCCACAGCGCCTGCGAGCCACGGTGCTGGCCGCCGGCAGCCAGGTGGGGGCCCTGCTTGATTTGTGCCAGCGGCACCAGCCGCGGCACGCGGTCATTGCCCGCGATGACCTCTATCCCGCCCTGCGCGATGGCCTGGCCGAGCGCGGCCTGGCCACCGAAGCCCATGCCGGCATGGCCGCCCTTGATCGCCTGGCTTCGGGCGGGGAATGCGACACCGTGGTGGCCGCCATCGTCGGCGCGGCCGGCCTTTCCTCGACCCTGGCCGCGGCGCGCGCAGGCAAGCGCCTGCTGCTGGCAAACAGGAATCGCTGGTGCTGGCGGGCGAGCTGATGACCCGCGCCGCCGATGCCGCGGGCGCCGAAATCATTCCCATCGACAGCGAACACAACGCCATCTTCCAGTGCCTGCGTTCACGCCAGGCTAAGGACGACGTTCGCCGCATCGTGCTGACCGCCTCCGGCGGGCCGTTCCGCGGCCGGGGCCGCGCCGAACTGGCCGAGATCACGCCCGCGCAGGCGGTCGCGCATCCGAAATGGTCGATGGGGCCGAAAATCTCGGTCGACTCCGCGACCCTGATGAACAAGGGCCTGGAACTGATCGAGGCGCATCACCTGTTCGGCCTGTCCGGCGAGCGCCTGGGCGTGCTGGTCCACCCGCAGAGCCTGGTGCATTCACTGGTGGAATTCGTGGACGGGTCCACCCTCGCGCAACTGGGGCTCCCGGACATGCGGACCGCCCTGGCGGTGGGATTGGGCTGGCCGGACCGGATCGACTCCGGGGTGGCCGGACTGGACTTGCTGGCGCAGGGACGGCTCGACTTCGAAGCCCCGGACCTGGACGCCTTCCCCTGCCTGCGGCTGGCCTGCGAGGCGCTGGATGCCGGCGGCACCGCGCCGGCGGTTCTGAACGCAGCCAACGAGGTCGCCGTTTCAGCCTTTCTTCAGGGCAAAATCCGTTTCCTATCCATTCCCGCGCTGGTCGAGGATGCCCTCGCCGCGCTGCCCGCGGCGCCGGCGGATTCACTGGAGGCGCTGCTGGAGGCGGATGCGCGGGCAAGACGGATCACCGAAACCACCATCGCAGGTCACGCCGCCCGTGTCTGAGCGTCCTTCCACAACCTGTGAGTGGTCCCGATGAGCGAGGTGCTGGGCTCCCTGCTGTGGATGATCGTCGCCATCGGCGTGCTCGTCACGTTCCATGAGTTCGGTCATTACTGGGTCGCCCGCCGTTGTGGAGTGAAGGTGCTGCGCTTCTCGGTCGGCTTCGGCCGTCCGCTGTGGTCGCGCCGGAACCGCCATGGCACCGAATTCGCGATTGCCGCGATTCCACTGGGCGGCTACGTCAAGATGCTGGACGAGGCCGAGGGCGAAGTCGCCGCCGCCGAACGTCCGCAGGCCTTCAACCGCAAGCCGGTCCTGCAGCGGATCGCCATCGTCGCGGCCGGCCCGATCGCCAACCTGGTGCTGTGCGTGGCCCTGCTCTGGGCCATGTTCGTCATCGGCCGCCCGGACTATTCCGCCACGCTCGGTCCGACCAGCGGCCTGGCCGCCGAAGCCGGCCTGCACGGTGGCGATCGCATCGAGAGCATCGATGACCGCGCGATCAACACCTGGATGGAAGCGCTGCAGACGCTGACCATGGCGGCGATGGACGGCCGCGACGCACGCCTTCAGGTCGTCGATGCCGAAGGCAACGAACAGGCTCGCACCCTGCCCCTGTCCCGGTTGCCGGTCGGCTTCAATCAGGAAAACGTGGGGGGCGCCGCCGGCCTGTCCTGGCGGCACCTGCTGATGCCCGCCGTGGTCACCGCGACCACCCCCGGCAGTCCGGCCAGTGGCGTCCTGCAGCCGGGCGACATCATCACCGCGGTGGATGGCCAGCCGGTCCATCAATTCGGCGATTTGCGGCCCCTGATCACCCGGTTGGGCGAGCGCGGCGGCGCGGCCATGATTGAGGTGGACCGCGAGGGCGCCCGGCATGCCTTCGAGCTGCAGCCGCGGCAGATGCGGGATCCCGACAGCGGCAAGCCCATCTGGGCACTGGGCGTGGAACCGCCGAAATCGCTGCCGCCGGCCGAATACGATGCCCTCCAGCAGTTCGGCCCGTTCGCGGCCCTGCCCGCGGCGGTCCGCGAGACCGGCAAGATGACCGCCGACTCGCTGGGGATGATCCGGCGCATGCTGACCGGGCACGCCTCGGTCAAGAACGTGTCCGGCCCCATCACCATCGCCCGGGTCGCCAACAGCACCGCCAAGCGGGGCGTGGCCTGGTTCCTCTATTTCCTGGCGCTGGTGTCGCTGAGCCTGGCCATTCTCAACCTGCTGCCCATCCCCGTCTTGGACGGCGGACACCTGCTGTATTACCTTATTGAGTTGGTCAAGGGCAGTCCGTTGAGCGAACGCAGCATGGTGACCGGGCAGTACATCGGCCTGGCCCTGCTGGCGGGCCTGATGGGTCTGGCGTTCTACAACGACATCCTCCGTCTGGTGACTTGATGCTTTTGAACTTTTTTGTGCCGGTCTGCTCAAAGCCCGCCAGCCCCCAGCATGACTTTTCCCGGCAAACGCCTGCGCTGCAGGCCCGCCACCTACCGGATGTGATGATGACGCGACAGCCCACCCGCCGCCTGCTCGCCCTGGCCCTGGCCTCGGCCCTTACCGCCCCCGCCTGGGCGCAGACGGCCCTGCCTCCCATCGTCGCCCCCGCCGAGGCGGAAGCCGGCAGCTTCACCGCCAGCGACATCCGCATCGACGGCCTGCAGCGCATCTCCGCCGGTACCGTCCTGACCTACCTGCCGATCGAGCGTGGCGACACCGTCACCTCCTCGCGGGTGGGCGACGCCATCCGCGCGCTGTACAAGACCGGCTTCTTCCAGGACGTGCGCCTGGACCGCCAGGACAACATCCTGGTGGTCACCGTGGTCGAACGCCCCGCCATCAACAAGCTGACCGTCACCGGCAACAAGGACATCAAGACCGAGCAGCTGATGACCGGCCTGAAGGACATCGGCCTGGCCGAGGGCGACACCTTCGATCGCCTCAGCCTGGACCGGGTGACCCAGGAACTGATCAAGCAGTACAACAACCGCGGCAAGTACAACGTCGAAATCAACCCGACGGTCAGCCCGCTGGATCGCAACCGCGTCGATATCACCATCGCCATCAAGGAAGGCAAGGCGGCCAAGATCCGCCACGTCAACCTGGTCGGCACCGAGAAGTTCCAGAACGAGGACATCCTCAAGACCTGGGAATCCAAGGAACACAACTGGCTGTCCTGGTACCGCCGCGACGACCAGTACTCCAAGGAAAAGCTCTCCGGCGACATGGAGAAGCTGAATTCCTGGTACCTGGACCGTGGTTACGTCGACTTCAGCATCGATTCCACCCAGGTGTCGATCAGCCCCGACAAGCGCGACATGTTCCTCACCGCCGGCATCACCGAGGGTGAGCAGTACAAGGTTTCCGAGGTGAAGGTCACCGGCGATACCGTGCTGCCGCAGGAAAACGTCGAGCGCATGGTGATCGTCAAGCCGGGCCAGATCTTCTCGCGCCGGCTGCTGGAAATCACTTCCGACAGCATCACCGCCACCCTCAGCAACATCGGCTACGCGTTCGCCCAGGTCAATCCGATTCCGTCGGTGGACCGCGAGAAGCGCACCGTCGCCCTGAACTTCCAGGTCGTGCCCGGCCCGCGCGTCAACGTCCGCCGCATCGTCTTCAAGGGCAACGCGCGCACCTCCGACGAGGTGATGCGTCGCGAAATGCGCCAGTTCGAAGGCTCCTGGTATTCGCAGGCGGCGATCGACCGCTCCAAGATCCGCCTGCAGCGGCTGGGCTACTTCGAGACCGTCGATGTCGAAACCCCCGCGGTTCCCGGCACCAACGACCAGGTCGACGTGGTCTACACGGTCAAGGAAACCACCTCGGGCAGCTTCGTGTTCGGCCTGGGCTATTCGCAGCTGTCCGGCATGACCACCTCGATCCAGCTGTCGCAGAACAACTTCCTCGGCAGCGGCAACCGGGTGTCGGTCGAAGCGCAGCGCAGCGACTACCTGCAGCGCTACTCGTTTTCGTTCCTGAATCCGTTCTTCACCGACGAGGGCATGTCGCTCGGCTACAACCTGTGGTGGCGCGAGTACGACTACTCCGACTTCAACACCGCGCAGTACTCCAGCACCAGCGCCGCCGCGCAGGCGGTCCTGGGCCTGCCGCTGACCGAAACCGACAGCGTGTCGCTGCTGTTCGGCATCGACCGCAACCAGATCAACTACGGCACCTTCACCCCGAAGGCGATCGTCGACTACATCCATGCGATCGGCCAGCGCACCTTCCACGCCTGGCGCGCGGAAATCGGCTGGGCGCGCGACACCCGCAACGACTACTTCATGCCCACCGCCGGTACCTACCAGCGCGTGTCGGCCGAAATCACCCTGCCCGGCTCGACGGTCGAGTACTACAAGCTCAACTACGAGTTCTCCAAGTACTGGCCGCTGAGCCCGTCGCTGGTGCTCAACACCCGCTTCGACTTCGGCTACGGCGACAGCTGGGGCAGCGATACCAGCCGCAACATCTGCCGCATGCTGCCCACCGACCCGGCGATTCCCGGCCAGGTCAATCCGGCGGCGGCGGTCGACAGCACCGGTGGCTGCGCACCCGGCTCGGTACTGGATCGCACCCTCACCGCCACCGGCCTGCCGTTCTTCGAGAACTTCTACGCGGGTGGCGTGCGTTCGGTGCGCGGCTTCAGCGACAACACCCTGGGTCCGCGCTCGGAAGTCACCAGCGGCTACTACTACGGCCAGCCGCTGGGTGGTTCGCTGAAGACCGTCGGTTCGCTGGAAATGTATTTCCCGCGCCTGTTCGATTCCAACGCGGCGCGCATCTCGGCGTTCTTCGACTTCGGCAACGTGTTCGACGGCTACGACAACTTCGATGCCGGCGAACTGCGTGCCTCGGCGGGCGTGGCGCTGCTGTGGCGCGCACCGGTCGGTCCGATTTCGATCAGCTACGCGTTCCCGTTGAAGAAGAAGGACGGCGACGAAGTCGAGCGCCTGCAGTTCACCTTCGGCGGCGGTTTCTGATCGAAGACGTCCGCATGCGGGGGGCGCGACCATCGCCCCCCGTATCGGTGTAGCCCGTATTTCCCGCGCACCGGAGCCTGCCCCGGCGACGGAACGGAGCGAGGCGCTACAATTGCGCCCCATGACCGTTTCCCCCTTTCCGCCGCCGCGCTCGCCGAGCGCTTCTCGCTGGGCCTGCACGGCGATGGTGCCGTGGCCGTCGACGGCGTGGCGACCCTCGCCCGTGCCGGCCGCCACCAGCTCGCCTTCCTGGCCAATTCCCGTTACCGCTCGCAGCTGGCCGAATCGGCCGCCGGCATCGTCGTGCTGCGTGCCGACGACGCGGAAGCGGCCCCGGGCACGGCGCTCATCGCCAAGGACCCGTACACGGCCTTCGCCAAGATCGCGGCGCTGTTCGAACAGCGTCCGGCCCGCGCCGCGGGCATCCATCCCAGTGCGGTGATCGATCCCACGGCGCGGGTGGCTCCCGATGCGCATGTCGGCCCTTTCGTCAGCATCGGCGCGCGCGCCGAGATCGGCGAAGGCTGCATCATCGGCCCGCATTGCGTGATTGGCGATGACTGCGTGGTCGGGGCCGGCAGCGAACTGATCGCCCGGGTCACCCTGGTCACCCGCGTGCGCCTGGGCCAGCGCGTGTTGATCCATCCTGGCGCGGTGCTGGGTGCCGATGGTTTCGGACTGGCGATGGATGCCGGGCACTGGATCAAGGTGCCGCAGCTGGGTGGCGTGCTGGTGGGCGACGATTGCGAGATCGGCGCCAACACCACCATCGATCGCGGTGCGCTCGACGACACCGTGCTGGAGGAGGATGTCCGCCTGGACAACCAGATCCAGATCGGCCACAACGTGCGCATCGGCGCGCATACCGCGATGGCCGGGTGCAGTGCCGCGGCGGGCAGCGCGAAGATCGGCCGCTACTGCCTGATCGGCGGTGCCGCCGGCGTTCTCGGCCACCTGGAAATCTGCGATCGCGTGGTCGTCACCGCGATGTCGCTGGTGACCAGCTCCATCCATGAGCCGGGCGAGTACTCGTCCGGCACGCCCCTTACCGACAACCGTACCTGGCGCAAGAACGCCGCCCGGTTCAAGCAACTCGACGCACTGGCACGCCGCGTGCTGGCTGCGGACAAGGAATGAACATGACCGAAACCGAAGTGAAGCTGCCCATCGACGTCGTCACCATCCAGAAGCTGCTGCCGCACCGCTATCCGTTCCTGCTGGTGGACAAGGTGGTGGAATTCGAAGCGCACAAGCGCATCGTCGGCATCAAGAACGTGACCATCAACGAGCCGTTCTTCCAGGGCCACTTCCCCGGCCATCCGGTCATGCCCGGGGTACTGGTGGTCGAGGCGCTGGCGCAGGCCGGTGGCGTGCTGACCCAGATTTCGCGCGGCCTGTGCGGCAACGATCGACTGTTCTACCTGGTCAAGGTCGACAACGTCCGCTTCTCGCGGATGGTGGTGCCCGGCGATGTGCTGGAACTGCACGTGGAGATCAAGCGCGTGATCCGCAACATGACCCTGTACAGCTGCGTGGCCAAGGTTGCCGGCAACGAAGTCGCCAGCGCCGAGGTGCTGTGCGCCGAGACCCCGGCATGAGTACCGACATCCATCCCAGCGCGGTCATCGATCCGAAGGCCCGTCTTGGCGCCAACGTGCGCGTCGGTCCGTTCAGCCTGATCGGCGCCGATGTCGAAATCGGCGACGGCACCGTCATCGGACCGCATTGCAGCGTGACCGGTCCGACCCGGATCGGTCGCGACAACCACCTGGTCGGCCATGTCGCGGCCGGCGGCGACCCGCAGGACAAGAAGTTCGCCGGCGAGCGCACCGAACTGGTCATCGGCGATCGCAACATCATCCGCGAGTTCGTCACCCTCAACCGCGGCACCGGCAGCGGCGGCGGCATCACCCGCATCGGCGACGACAACCTGCTGCTGGCCTATACCCATGTCGCGCACGACTGCGTGATCGGCAACCATTGCGTGTTCTCCAACAACTCGACCCTGGCCGGGCACGTCACCGTCGAGGACTGGGTGATCATGAGCGGCTTCTCCGGCGCCCACCAGTTCTGCCGCATCGGCGCGCATGCCTTCATCGGCATGGGCGCGCTGGTCAACGGCGACGTGCCGCCATACACGATGGTCGGCAGCGATTCGCTGGGCCGGCCGCGCGGCATCAACAGCGAGGGCCTGAAGCGGCGCGGGTTCGACAGTGAACGCATCAGCGCGATCAAGCGCGCCTACCGCACGTTGTACGTCGCCGGCCTGCCGCTGGCCGAAGCCAAGCAGCAACTGGCCGAACAGGCGCAGTCCAGCGACGACGTCCGCGCCCTGCTCGACTTCATCGAACGCGGCGAGAGGCCGCTGCTGAGATGAATTCGCCCGCGCGCCGCCCGCGCATCGCGCTGGTGGCCGGCGAGGCCTCCGGCGACGGACTGGGCGCCGGTCTGGTCGCGGCGCTGCGCGAGCGCTGGCCCGATGCCGAATTTGCCGGCATCGGCGGCGACGCCATGCGGCGCGAGGGCTGCCAGACCTGGTTCGACGCCGGTGAGCTGGCGGTGATGGGCCTGTCCGAAGTACTGCGCCATCTGCCTCGCCTGCTGAAGCTGCGGCGCGCGTTCCGCGAACGCGTGCTGGCCTGGCGGCCGGACGTGTTCATCGGCATCGACGCGCCCGACTTCAACCTGGGCGTGGAGCGCTGGCTCAAGCAGCGCGGGATCCGCACCGTGCATTACGTCAGTCCCTCGGTCTGGGCCTGGCGCGAGAAGCGCGCGCAGAAGATCGGCGCCAGCGCCGACCGGGTGCTGTGCCTGTTTCCGATGGAGCCGCCGATCTATGCCCGCCATGGCGTGGATGCGCGCTTCGTCGGCCATCCGATGGCCGACGACATGCCGCTGCAACCGGATCGCGCCACCGCCCGGCGCGCTCTGGATCTGCCTGCGGATGCGCCGGTACTGGCGCTGCTGCCCGGCAGCCGGCTGGGTGAAATCCAGCGGCTCGCGCCGCCCTTCCTGGAAGCGGCGCAGCGCGTCGCCCACGCGATGCCGGGACTGCACGTATGCGTTCCGGCCGCCAATGCCGCCTGCCGCGAACTGCTGGAGACCCTGCTCGCTGATCCGCAACTGGCCGTGCCGAACCTGCACCTGCTCGACGGCCACGCCCGCACCGCGCTGTACGCCGCCGACGTGGTCCTGCTGGCGTCCGGCACCGCGACGCTGGAAACCATGCTGGCCAAGCGCCCGATGGTGGTGGGCTACAAGGTCGCGCCGATGACCTATCGCATCGTCAAGGCGCTGGGCCTGCTGAAGGTGGAGCGCTATGCCCTGCCCAACGTACTGGCCGGCGAAGACCTGGCGCCGGAGTTGATGCAGGACGACTGCACGCCCGACAAGCTGGCCGATGCCGTGCTGCACTGGTTCCGCGCGCCGCAGGAAGCCGCCGCCCTGCAGCCGAAGTACCTGCACCTGCACGAACAGCTACGCCAGGATGCTTCCGCGCGCGCCGCCGATGCGGTGTCCGAACTGCTGGAACCCGCCGCCGCGCCCGCGGGCATCCGCTAGAATCGCGCCATGCTTCCGACCGGTTCGCTGTTTCCCGCTCCCGTGTTCCGCCTGATCGCCGGGGTGGATGAAGCCGGCCGCGGCCCACTGGCCGGACCGGTATCGGTGGCGGCGGTGATCCTGGATCCGGATCGTCCCATCGACGGCCTCAACGATTCCAAGCAGTTGACCGAAATCCAGCGCGAAGCGCTGTACCCGCTGATCATCGAGCGAGCGCTCGCCTGGCGGGTCGAGTTCGTGCATCGCGAGGAAATCGACACGCTCAACATCCTGCAGGCCACGATGGAAGGCATGCGCCGCGCGGTCCGCGCGTTGCAGCCGGCGGCCGAACTCGCGCGCATCGACGGCAACCGGATTCCCACCCGCCTGCCCTGTCCCGCCGAGGCACTGGTGGGCGGCGATCGGCTCGATGCCGCGATCATGGCCGCCTCCATTCTCGCCAAGGTCACCCGCGACCGCGCGATGGTGGAACTGCACGCGCAGTTCCCGCAGTACGGCTTCGCCAACCACAAGGGCTATTCCACGCCCGAACACCTGGCCGCGCTCAACCTGCATGGCCCCTGCCCGCTGCATCGCCGCAGCTTCGCGCCCGTGCGCATCGCGCTGGAAGCGCGTGGCATGAACTGAGCGCGGAGTTCCCGCGCCCGCCCGCCGCCAGTCGGATGAACAGGACGCCCTGTCCTTGGTCACGCCGACTTCCAGCAGTCGAAAAGACCCTCGCGACCTTGCACGCTGTTCCCGCATCTCCTCTAGGAGCAATGCCGGCTTCCAAGGATCACGGTGATAAGGAAGGCCCCCGACGGTCTCGCGAGAACTGCCATGAACCTGCATCCCAACACGCCCGCTCCGGAATCCGGAGCGCCGTCCCCCGACTCCCGTTCCGGTTCCAGCGCCGGCAACGGCCTCTCCCTCCATCAACGCCTGGACGCGCTGGTGCGCGAGATCTGTCCGGATGCGCCATCGCCGGGCGCCAACGGTCCGCGACGAATCGCCGCGCTGCTAGAAGACGCCGCCTGGGAGTGCGCCCCCGCGGTGAGGGCGGGCCTGGCCACCCTGCTGGCGTGGCTCGCGCAGCCCGCCGGGCAGTCGTCGCTGGACTCCCTGCCGCCGGACCTGTCCTGGCCCCGCCTGTGGCGCGAAGTCGAGGCCCACGATGACTTCCTGCGCCTGCGCGGGGTCGAGTCGAGCCTGCGGCACGCGGAGGTCGGCGCCTTCCCGTTCGATCGACACGATTGGGAACACGCGCGCGAAGAGGAATGCGCCCTGCGCGAGCACCACCGCCAGGTCCGCGAAACCAGCTATGCGCCCGCGCAACCGGAGATGTTCCGGGTGCATTGAGGCGGCCACCGGGACGGCCCGAGCACACCCTGCGCCCCGGCGGTCCGGGCTCGCCGGCCCGGGCGCCGATGTCAAGCCTTGCCCCTCCCCACCCCCGCCGGTAACCTGCCCGGACAGTCTTCCGAGCCGGCATGTCCTCCCGCTTCGTTCATCTCCACCTGCACACCGAGTTCTCGATGGCGGATTCGATCATCCGCGTGCCCGAGAAACCGGATCAGGCCGACCCCAAGAAAGCCAAGCAGGCCAACCTGCTCAGCCGCGCGGTGGAACTGCGCATGCCGGCGCTGGCGGTCACCGATCGCAACAACCTGTTCGCCCTGGTCAAGTTCTACAAGGCCGCCGAAAGCGTCGGCATCAAGCCGATCGCCGGCGCCGAAGTGGTGGTGGCCGAGGGCAACGAGACGCCGTGGCCGGTGACCCTGCTGTGCCGGGATCGCGAGGGCTACCTGTCGTTGTCGCGCCTGCTCACCCGCGCGTGGATGGAAGGTCACCGCAACGACGGCGTCGCCATCGATCCGCAGTGGTTGCACGAGGATCGCCAGGGTCTGTTCGCGTTGATGGGCCGCCAGAGCCACGCCGGCCGGCTGGCGCTGAGCGGACGGCATGAACTGGCCGAGCAGCACCTGGCCGAATGGCAGCGCAGCTTCGGCGAGGATCTGCATCTCGAACTGACCCGCACCCAGCGCGATGGCGAGGAGGCGTTCAACGCTTTCGCGCTGCACGCTTCGGCCAAGCGCGGCCTGCCGGTCATCGCCAGCAACGACGTGCGGTTCCTTTCGCCGGACGGATTCGACGCGCACGAGGCGCGCGTGTGCATCGCCTCCGGCCGCGTGCTGGACGACCCGAAGCGGCCCCGCGAGTACAGTCCCGAGCAGTACATGAAGTCGGCCGAGGAAATGGCCGCGCTGTTCGCCGACGTGCCCGACGCCATCGACAACACGCTGGCGCTGGCGCAGCGCTGCAACATCGAGATGCGGCTGGGCACCTACTTCCTGCCCGCCTATCCGGTGCCGGAAAACGAGACCCTGGACAGCTGGATCCGCAGCCAGGCCAGGACCGGCCTGGAAGAACGGCTGGAGAAGAACCCGCTCGCCCCCGGCAAGTCCCGCGAGGATTACTTCGAACGGCTGGAGTTCGAGCTGGACACCATCATCAAGATGGGCTTCCCCGGCTACTTCCTGATCGTGGGCGACTTCATCCAGTGGGGCAAGAACCACGGCATCCCGATCGGCCCGGGCCGTGGCTCCGGCGCCGGCTCGCTGGTGGCGTGGGCGCTGAAGATCACCGATCTGGATCCGCTGCCCTACAACCTGCTGTTCGAACGCTTCCTCAATCCGGAACGCGTGTCGATGCCCGACTTCGACATCGACTTCTGCATGGATCGGCGCGACGAGGTGATCGACTACGTCGCGCGCAAGTACGGCCGCGATCGGGTCAGCCAGATCATCACCTACGGCACCATGGCGGCGAAGGCGGTGGTGCGCGACGCCGGCCGCGTGCTGGGCTTTCCCTACGGCCTGGTCGACGGCGTCGCAAAGCTGATCCCGAACATCCTGGGCGTGACCCTGAAGGATGCGATGGGCGAAGGCAACAGTGAGATGTCCTCGCAGGAGCTGATCGAACGCTACAACAGCGAGGACGATGTCCGTGATCTGATCGATCTGGCGCGCCAGCTGGAAGATCTGACCCGCAACGCCGGCAAGCACGCCGGTGGCGTGGTCATCGCGCCGTCGCCGCTGTCGGACTTCTGCCCGCTGTTCGCCGAACACGACGAGGGCATGCTGGGCCGGAACCCGGTCACCCAGTTCGACAAGAACGACGTCGAGGAAGTCGGCCTGGTGAAGTTCGACTTCCTGGGCCTGCGCACGCTCACCATCATCGACTGGGCGGTCAAGGCCATCAACCGCCGCCACGAACGCGCGGGCGTGCCGCCGGTCGACATCGCGGCGATTCCGCTGGACGACGCCGCCACCTATCGCCAGGTGTTCGCCTCCGGCAATACCGGCGCGGTGTTCCAGTTCGAATCCTCCGGCATGCGTCGGCTGCTGAAGGACGCAAAACCCGACCGCTTCGAGGATCTGATCGCGCTGGTGTCGCTGTACCGCCCCGGCCCGATGGACCTGATTCCCAGCTTCGTCGACCGCAAGCACGGGCGCGAGGAGGTCGAGTATCCCGACCCGCGCACCGAAGCAATCCTGAAGGACACCTACGGCATCATGGTGTACCAGGAGCAGGTGATGCAGATGGCGCAGATCGTCGGCGCCTACTCGCTCGGCGGCGCCGACCTCCTCTTCGCGCGATGGGCAAGAAGGTGCCGGCCGAAATGGCCAAGCACCGCGAGATCTTCCGCGAGGGCGCCGGCAAGGGCGGCGTCGACGAGAAGAAGGCCGACGAAATCTTCGACCTGATGGAGAAGTTCGCCGGCTACGGCTTCAACAAGTCGCACGCCGCGGCCTACGCGCTGGTGTCGTACCAGACTGCGTGGCTGAAGTGCCACTACCCGGCCGAGTTCATGGCGGCGGTACTGTCCTCGGACATGGACAACACCGACAAGGTGGTCGGCTTCCTGGACGAGGCGCGCGGACTGTCGCTGACCGTGCTGCCGCCGGAGATCAACCACTCCAACTACATGTTCGAGGCGACCGACCCGCGCACCATCCGCTACGGCATCGGCGCCATCAAGGGCGTCGGCCAGGGCCTGTGCGAGGCCATCGTCGCCGAACGCCAGCGGGGCGGCGAATTCCGCGACCTGCTGGATTTCTGCAAGCGGGTCGATTCCTCCAAGCTCAACCGGCGCGCGCTGGAAGCGATGGTGAATGCCGGTGCGCTCGACGCGCTGGGTCGCAACCGCGCCTCGCTGATGCTGCAGTTGCCCGAAGTGCTGAAGGCCACGGATCAGCTGGCCAAGGAGCGCGCGGCAGGACAGAACTCGCTGTTCGGCGGTGGCGACGCCGCGCCCGCGCTGGAAGTGGTGCTGACCGAAGCGGACGAATGGCCACTGAGCCAGCTGCTCAATGGCGAACGCGAGACGCTGGGCCACTACCTCAGTGGCCACCCGATGGATCCCTATCGCGAGGATCTGCGCGCGCTGGTCGGCAGTGACCTGGGCGATCTGGAAAAACTCTGGAGCAACCAGTCGCCGGGCGAGAAGAAGGGCTGGCGCCCGGAAGTCAGCGCATTGATCGCCGGCCAGGTGGTCGGGGTGCGGCGCAAGGGCGACAGCCAGGTGTTCGTGCAACTGGAGGACGGCCGTGGTCGGATCGAGTGCAGCGCGTTCTCCGACGCGATGGCCGAGTTCGGCCCGCTGCTGACCCGCGACCGCATCCTGATCATGAAGGGCGGCCTGCGCGAGGACGAGTTCAACGGCGGCTTCAGCCTGCGCATCCGCCAATGCTGGGACTACTCGCAACTGTGCGCGCAGCAGGCGCAGCGGCTGTCGCTGCGGCTGGACCTGCGCGAACCGGGGCTGTGGTCGCGGGTGGAAGCGCTGCTCGCCCGTCACCGCCCCGGCAACACCCCCCTGCGCCTGGATCTGGTGCTGCCCTCCGGCAAGTCAGCCACCGCCGGGATGCTCGACGTCAATGGCAGCCTGTCGGTGCGGGTGGACACCGAGCTGGTCGACGCGCTGCGGGCCACGCCCGGCGTGCGCGCGGTCAAGCTGGCGGTGGGCCGTCCCTGGACGCAGAACCACTGAGGCCCGCTGTCCGGGCTCCGGACCGTACTGCACGGCTCGGTATGGAGGCCCTGGCTGGGATAAACTCCCCCCTTTCCGGCCCATGGCCCGCTTGATGAATCCGAACTACCTCGATTTCGAACAACCCATCGCCGATCTGGAAGCCAAGATCCAGGAGCTGCGCAACGCCAGCGCGGGACCGGCGGTGAATGTCGATGCCGAAGTCCATGCCCTGCAGGACAAGCTGCGCGTCCGCACCGCCCAGATCTTCCGTGACCTGACCCCGTGGCAGGTCTCGCAGCTGGCCCGCCATCCGGCCCGTCCGTACACCCTGGACTACGTGCGCGTGATTTGCGACGAGTTCCAGGAACTGGCCGGCGATCGCGCGTTCTCCGACGACAAGGCAATCGTCGGCGGCCTGGCCCGCATCAACGGGCGTTCGCTGGTAATCATCGGTCACCAGAAGGGCCGTGACACCAAGGAAAAGATCAAGCGCAACTTCGGCATGCCCAAGCCGAGGGCTACCGCAAGGCGCTGCGGCTGATGAAGCTGGCCGAACGCTTCCACCTGCCGGTGCTGACCTTCATCGATACCGCCGGCGCCTGGCCGGGTATCGATGCCGAGGAACGCGGGCAGTCCGAGGCGATCGCGCGCAACCTGCTGGAGATGTCGGAACTGAAGGTGCCGGTGATCTGTACCGTGATCGGCGAAGGCGGTTCCGGCGGCGCGCTCGCCATCGGCGTGGGCGATCGCACCCTGATGCTGGAATACAGCACCTACTCGGTGATCACCCCGGAAGGCTGCGCCTCGATCCTGTGGAAGTCCGCCGACAAGGCCAAGGACGCCGCCGAGCAGCTCGGCCTGACCGCCAAGCGCCTGCATTCGCTCGGCCTGGTGGACAAGGTGGTGCGCGAGCCCATTGGCGGGGCGCATCGCAACCCCCGCCAGATGGCAACCCGCCTGAAGGCGGTGCTGCTCAACGAACTGGACGCGCTGGAACAGATTCCAACCGAACAGCTGCTGCAGCGCCGTTACGAGCGCCTGCGCGGCTACGGGGCCTACGAGGCCGCCTGAGGGCAAGCGCGATGAGCTGGCAGAAATGGATGTCTGCCCTGCTGCTGGTGCCGGAGGTCGGCCGCGTATCACCGCGTATGCGGTTCTGCCTGCGGGGTGCGGGAGCACACGCTCCGTTCACTGCTGCGCTTTTCCTCCCTGCCTTACGCCAAGCCGCATGAACCCGATCATCCTCCTGTCGCTGATCCTCCAGGTCGCCTGCTGCGTGCATGTCGTGCGCACGGGACGGCCGCTGTACTGGGTCTTCATCCTGCTGCTGTTCTCGTACATCGCGGTGCTGGTGTACTTCATCGCCGAAGTGCTGCCGGATCTGCGCCACAACCCGTCGGCGCGCCGGGCCGCGCGCAGTGTGCGTTCGCGCATCGATCCCGAGCATGAGAAGCGCAAGGCGGATCGCAAGCTGGGGCTTTCCGATACGCCGGAAACCCGTCGCCAACTGGCGGAAGAATGCCTGCGCAGCGGGGATTTCGCCCGTGCCGAGGATCTGTTCGGCAATGCGCTCAAGGGGCTGTACCGCACCGATCCGGATCTGATGCTCGGCCTGGCGAAAGCGCAATACGGACAGGGCAAGGCGCATGAGACGCGCGCGACCCTGGATGCGCTCATCGCCGCCAATCCGAACTTCCGCTCCAGCGACGGGCATCTGCTGTATGCGCGTGCGGTGGAGGACCTGGGCGATGCGGCGACGGCCCTGCACGAATACGAAGCCGTCGTGCAAGGCTATCCCGGCGAGGAAGCGCGGGCGCGCTACGGCCTGCTGCTCAAGCGCCAGGGCGAACTGGTCCGCGCCCGCGCGGTGTTCCAGGAAATCCTGACCCGCTCCGACGCCCTGCCGAAGTACTACCAGCGCGATCAGCGCGAGTGGATCGCGCTGGCGCGCAGCGAACTGGCGAACCTGTCCTCGTCCTGATTCATGTGAAGAGCGTCGCGTCGGAATGCCAGGCGTTCGGGCCGAACCAACAAACGGAGTCATTTCCGTTCCGGGAAACCGGGTATTCAATGACCGCCGCTCCGCAACGGTTTGGATGCACCTATGTTCGAAGCCATCACCCAATTGCTGGGTCATTGCCTTGATCTGTTCGGTCAGGCGGGTAGCCGCCGGGCATGGCCGATCCTGGTCGGATTGCTGCTGTTGATTTCAATCTTGTGCGCGGTGGCATTCTGGACAAAATCCTGAGCCATGCCGGCCGCGTCACTTGCGGCAGCCAGCCTGGTGGCATGTCCGCACCCGCGCCTCGGCGTCATCCCTCCCGCGACGATCCGCCGCAGGCACAGGCGTGCCGACGGCGCTAGGATGCAATGGCCGGCACTGGCCGGCTCACGGGGGAAAACGTGATGGACCTGTTGCATCCGTGGTGGCTGGTGCCGCTCATCCTGTTCGTCCTGCCGATGGTGGTGGGCCTGTTCTACAACCGACTGCGCTGGCACCGGAACGGGGTCAACCAGAACTGGGTTCTGGGCCTGTTCGTCAGTGTCTGCTGGCTGGCCGCCATCATCGTCATCCTGAACAAGCTGCGCTGAGTCGCGGGCGTGCCCGCTAGACTGGTGGCATGTTCGCCCTGCCGCCCGCGCCCGCCGTCGTGCCTTCCCTGCTGATCGGCTTCAGCGGCGGTCTGGATTCGACTGTCCTGCTGCACCGGCTCCATGCGGAAGCGGCGTTCCAGGGTGTCCTTCGCGCCATCCACATCCATCACGGCCTGCAACCGGCAGCCGAAGACTGGGCCGCGCACTGCCAACGCATCTGCGATGACTGGGGCGTACCGTTGCAGATCGTGCATGTGCGGGTTCCCGTCGACACCGGCCAGGGCATGGAGGCGGCCGCCCGCCACGCGCGCTATGCGGCGTTCGCCGAGGCAATGTCGCCCGGCGAGGTACTGGTGACCGCGCATCACCTGCAGGACCAGGCGGAAACCTTCCTGCTGCGTGCCCTGCGCGCTTCGGGCGTGGATGGGCTGGCGGCGATGCGCGACTGGCGCGCCTTTGCCGGCGGATGGCATTGGCGTCCGCTGCTGGACACCTCGCTTAACTTCCTTGAAAGCCACGCCCGCCAGCATGGTCTGGCGTGGATCGACGATCCCAGCAACCTGCACACCGCGCACGACCGCAACTTCCTGCGCCAGCAGGTCATGCCGCTGCTGGAACAGCGCTGGCCGCACGCTGCGGCCGCATTCGCGCGCAGCGCCGTGCTGGCGCGGGAGAGTGCCGGGCTGCTCGATCATGAAGACGCGCAGGCACTGGCGATGAGCCGTACGCTCGGATCCGGCGGCGTTGTCGGTGACCGCCCTGCTCGCGCTGTCGCCCGCGCGGCGGGCCCGCGTGCTGCGCCGCTGGCTGCGCGAACTGGATCTGCGTCCCCTCCCGCCGAAGGCGCGCGCACATCACGGATCTGCTGGCCGCGGCAGCGGACGACGAAGCCGAGTTCAGCTGGCAGGGCGTGGTCGTACGCCGCTGGCGCGATCTATTGCATGCCGAGCCGATGCGGCCGCCACTGCCGGCCGACTGGCAAGTCGAATGGGATACCCGCTCCCCGCTGCGTTTGCCGACCGGCGACCGGCTGGTCCTGGAAGGCGCGGCCTGGCCGACACCGCTGCGGGTCGGCGCGCGCCAGGGCGGCGAGCGCCTGCGCCAGCCGGGTCGCGCGCACAGCCAGGCGCTGAAGAAGCTGCTGCAGGCCGAAGGCATTCCCCCGTGGGAACGCCGCCTGCTGCCGCTGCTGCGGGACACCGACGGCGAACTGTTGGCGGCCGGCGACCTGCTGCTGGGGGCGCGCCTGGACGAATGGCTGCGCGGGCACGGGGCGTGCCTGCGCTGGGAACGGACAGCGCCCTGATCGCCGCGCGTTGACCTTCGCGCGACGGCTCCGCACACTTTCCCGCATGGTCAAGAAAAACACCCCCGACGCGTCCCCGGTGGCGAACTTCGAACAGTCGCTGGAAGAACTCGAACGCCTGGTCGACCGCATGGAACACGGCGACCTCAGCCTGGAGGACTCGCTGACCGCCTATGAGCGCGGCGTCGGCCTGTACCGCCAGTGCCAGGCCGCACTGGAGCAGGCGGAACTGCGGGTCCGCCTGCTCAGCGATCCCGCCAATCCGGACAGCGCCGAGCCGTTCGCGCCCCTGCCCGATGGCAACTGAGGCCCGCTTCGCGGCCTGGGCCGCGCGTACCGAAGCCACCCTCGAGCAGGCCCTCCCGTCCCCGGACCAGGCGCCCGGACGCCTCCACGCGGCCATGCGCCACGCCGTGCTCGGCGGCGGCAAGCGCATGCGTCCGCTGCTGGTCTATGCCGCCGGCGCCGTGTCCGGCGCGCCGGAAGCGCTGCTGGACGCGCCCGCCGCCGCGGTCGAACTCATCCACGCCTATTCACTGGTCCACGACGATCTGCCGGCGATGGACGACGACAACCTGCGCCGCGGCCGGCCGACGGTGCACGTCGCGTTCGACGAGGCCACCGCCATTCTCGCCGGCGACGCCTTGCCAGACGCGCGCCTTCGAGGTGCTGGCGCAGGCGTCCGCCGACGCCGACATCCGGCTGGCGTGGGTGCAGGCCCTGGCCAGCGCTTCCGGCGTGGCCGGCATGTGCGGCGGACAGGCGCTGGACATCAACGCCACCGGGCGCCAGCAGGGCCTGGACGAACTGGCCCGCATGCATGCCTGGAAAACCGGCGCGCTCATCCGCGCGGCGGTCCGCCTCGGAGCCCTGGCCGGCCGTGCCGCGCCGGATGTCGTGGAACGCCTGGACGGATTCGCCTCGTCGCTGGGCCTGGCTTTCCAGATCCGCGACGACATCCTGGACGTGGAAGGCAGTTCCGCCCAACTCGGCAAGACCGCGGGCAAGGATGCCGCGCAGGCCAAATCCACCTATCCTGCCCTGCTCGGCCTGGACGGCGCCAAGGCGCGGCTGGACGAACTGGACGCGGCGATGCAGGCGTCGCTGTCCCCGTTCGGTGATGCCGCGGCGGCGCTGCGCGCCCTCGGCGAGCTGACAATCCGCCGCAACCATTGAGCGCGCCTGCACGCGGCCGTCGCCAATGAAAAAGGCCCGGTCAGACCGGGCCTTTTTTCGCGATACGGAACATCCGCTTACTTGATCAGGCGCAGCGCGAACGGATAACGATAGGCTTCGCCGTTGTTGGCCTTGATCGCGGCGATGATGGTCACCACCACCCAGGCGATGCCGATGATCACCATCAGCGGCAGCGTGATGAGGGCACCGATGCCCAGGGTCACGATGGTGAGCAGGAACAGCGCC